>Ga0207992_1000023_pt1 | contig 97883 bp, 93 predicted proteins | sample ETN02SmetaG_FD_185788 | JGI IMG/M metagenome (GOLD analysis project Ga0207992, IMG submission 185788) | Marine microbial and viral communities from oxygen minimum zone, Eastern Pacific Ocean - ETNP2014F10-02SV255 (SPAdes) (version 2) | ecosystem: Environmental > Aquatic > Marine > Oceanic ...
ACCGGCAGCAGTCAAACAAACGGACTGTTCGGATCCGCCATAGCAGTCATCGGCAACGACCTCATCATCGGCGCTCCTGGAACAACCATCTCCGGGCTAACAAACGCCGGAGCCATCTACTACCACAACTCGTGACACTGGTCTAAGCATGGAATAAGTATTAGGGTTCTCCTACAATCATGGTTTAAACTTTCGGAAGTTCTTTCTTTTCAGGGTTAAGTTCAGAAACACTCTTAACCCACGATAGGAAAGACGTCCTCAAACTCGGATAAGAATTGGCCTGTTTCCGGCTTATACGGATCGAGCGCTTTAGGGTCAGGTATTACTTGCCCTAATCGCTTCTTGTAACGCACATTTGGCCCAGCGAACATGATCGCATGCGCTCTACGAGGATAGGTAAGCGTGGTTTCATTACACGCGGCGTGAATAATATTACCATGGAAAAGAATTAGATCGCCGGGCTCATAATCCCACCCAATAATGTCAAACGATTCTCTATTGTTCCCAATATCTGGAACTTCAGGAAGTGCGGTATCTAGCAAAGCATCATTGTATGCGAAACTATCACCAGCACGTTCATAGAACCCGTTCTCGCGGGCTTTCTTCAAATTATTTTTGTACGTTTCTTCTGAAATACTCGGGTCCCGTCCTACAAGCGGACGATATGTGACATTCCATTTGTGCGAGCCACGAACTATCTCAAGACTTGCTTCTCTAGGAACAGAATCGGGAGAAACCCAAGCTCTTATCAGGTCATTTCCCTCAACGTTGTAGTAACACGTATCCTGATGCCAAGCTGTTGCCATTAATTCTCCTGCTGGCTTTACAAACATTTGGTCCATATAGAACCGGACCGGAGTATTAATCATTTCGGCAACCAAATCTCCAACAATGGAATTATAAATGAAATCTCTTAGGCCCTTAGATCGAGCAGCTGGATATTGGTCTACACGAATTTGCATATCATTCATTACTAGTTCACTCGACATGCCATCGGGTTCGTTGAAGCATTCATCTAAACCAGCTGCGAGAATTTTAATCCATTTCTCTTCCAAAACATTTTTTAAAAGAACTCCTCCATCTCGGTGAAATGTCTTCCTATCCTCTTCGCTCACCATCTAACCACCCCCTATTCATGATTCTACAAGAATGGCATCATCTATTCAGGTCTCTAACTATTTCTCCATTACCTGTCACTAACTCTTGCCAATATCTAGAAAACGCGATGATAATTAGATTAGGGCAGCTCTAAAATTTTTGTTTTATAAAAATAATGGTATGACCAGAGCGGCAACCATCATGAAGGCTGTGACTCCTGCTATTAGGCGTACCGTATTCTTTTGCATATGGTGGGCCGTGAGGGACTTGAACCCACGACCCCCTGCATGTCATGCAGGTGCTCTAGCCAACTGAGCTAACGGCCCTAGATCGCAGATGGTAGCAGTCAATTGAGCAAGTCGCTCCTCTAATTAACTATTTACGCGTTTCTCTTAAATCCAGAAACTCCGGCAAGTAAAGAAAGACTTGAACCTCCAAGTACTAACCACAAACCAGCCGAAAATTCTAGTTTCGCCTTATTCGCATATGTTGAGTCAATGGTAGGGAATCTAGCAATAAGATTCTGTGGGATTCCATCGGACGTATTGATGATATCTGCCATGCTGAAAATAGTTAAGAACAATGCAACAATTGCGGTTAGAGCTAAAGAGAGGCCAACCCATCGTTTGCGTTGCCCTTTAAGCAAAAATACTGAACTGATTCCGCAAAGAAAACCAGTGACCAAAGTACCTGTTCCATTTGAGTCTTTGATGGCGTCTATTCCTCCTGTCAATAAACTTCCACCGGCCGTAGCCCAATCCATAAAAGAACCTATTATTAGTAGAGCAGCCCCCAAAGCACCTAGAAAACCACTAAATAAATCAGAAGGCGTGGTGGGATGCATAAATCGTGACCGGGTGTTGCCTTTCGAAGGCACCCAGGGTTTTGGTTTGCCTTTCTGACCTGCTCCACTAGTAGTTGTAGTTAGATATTGCCTTTCTAGTCCGTACCTTTCCTTAAAGTGGCTGGCGATATTCCCTTCATTTATTTCTCCTGATACGTCGGAATCAGTTGAGAAATCTTGCTTTTTCGCGGCATTTTGATTCCCTTCTTTGATGTGAGGAGGGTGCCAATTACCTTCCTCATCTTGCCACCAGTCTGGCCCGTGAGAAATATCACTCATGCCTTTAGGTTAGTTCGTCATTTAGTCAGAGTGTGTTCATGGATTTGATTGAGCGCCGGGCGGGATTTGAACCCGCGATTGTACGGCTTTGCAGGCCGCTCCCTTAGGCCGCTCGGGCACCGACGCATGTTGCGACACTAGTCGCAAGTATCTCACCTTACTACCCAACTCGTAGAACAACTACAGTAGAAATTATCTGAGCGGATGACCGGCCTCGAACCGGCGACCTCAACCTTGGCAAGGTTGCGCTCTACCAACTGAGCTACATCCGCAGGTGACCAAGCATACTAAACCTGAACTAAAATAAGACGTTCACTGAGAGGATGACCTCATTACAAAGATGAAGGTCTAAGATCTACTCGCAAGGTAAGAACTCCATCTTCAAAACTGGCATCTGCGTCACCAATGATTGCGTAATCCTGATAGTCGATCTTTGCTTGGTCTATAAATCGTTGCCGTTCATCCCCACCAACTGGTGGAAGATCACGTTTCTTAACAGCCGCCGCTCTATCTTGAAAGCGTTGAACCATTGCTTCTATATCCAATTCATTTTCCATATTGATTAGCTTAGAGCAATAATTTGGGATTTCTTAATGATCTTAAGCACTTAGTTAATTGTCCGGTTACGTCTAAATGGTTTACTAGATTTATTCTTTTTCTGAGAAGCTATTTTGAAATAGGCGTCCGTTTTTGGTTTGGAGTAGCGTTTTTTCATTCTCTTATTCACTCCGTGCTGTTGAGCGTGCCGCTCTCGTGCCCATTGACCGGTCTTATACCAATAGAAAAAGAATGTCACTCCGGCTATTGCGGCAATAACTAGAAGTCCGATTACAGCTCTTTTCACTTCAAAAGTAGAGGTAATTCGTTGGATGGTTTCGTTAGTACCCGGTTCGGAATCAATGTCAGATTCGATTATCTGAGCAAAGGCTGACAATGCATTGGCAATAACTATTCCGACGCTTAGGAATATCGTAATAATTACGTTTGGGATGATTTTCGCCATAGTCTCTAACTCTGGTGTTCAGGGCAAGAATAGGTCGTTCTTCCCCCCACTTTGTGTCTTTCAAGTATTGCACCATCCTTTGGGCATCGTCCGCCACGCAAACGGTGGTCTTGGAGATTACCTGTGTGAGATCCTCCACGTTCGGTCAATTGAAGAACTGTTCTTTTCAAGTGGTATAAAAGGCGGCGTTTTTCTATTTGAGTGAGAGAATTTGAAGATCTTCTAGGGTCTAGCGAAGACCGCCATAGAATCTCATCGGTAAGCAGGTTACCTAATCCTGCAATTTGGTGTTGATCCATTAATCTCGCTTTAATCGGACGATAAGATTCCTTTAGAAGGGTCCCTAGTTGCATACCATTAATCTCATATAAGTCGGGACCCAACAAACTGGTGTCTGGGTTCAATTCCACTCCACCTAGGCGTCGAGGATCTCGGATTGAAAGCGTTCCTCCGTCTGTGAATTCCAGTGAGAAACGGTCCCATTCGGGATTATTTCTGGCGCTGGAGTACTCTAAATTATCAATTGACGATTTGCCGTCCACAAGTAGGCGCCCTGTCATTCCAAAACGTATACCTACTGTCTCCCCATGTTCAGTATCAAGCAAAAGTAGTTTCCCGATCCTTCTTGATTCAACAAATTTTTTTTCTTTGAGTACCGCAATTAATTGTTCCGATTGAGTCTCGCCTTTAAGGAAATAGAGGTCTTTAGCGGTGATCCGCCTTATCTTTCTTTGCAGAGCACATATGGAACTTATCCGGTAATACTCTACTTCGATTCCCTCCGGCATATTCCTCCAAATAATCCCGGCTAACAGTTTAGTAACTGGTTAAGCCTTAGTCCGAGAGAATACCAGAGAAGACTTCTCCTATTTCTTTGGTAGCGAGAAGGAAGCCATCGTGACCATTGTTATCATCGATCTCTACATAACTGCATTCGCCACCAACTGTTTCTACCATCTGTTGGATTTTGATTTGTTGATGGGGCGGATAGAGAATGTCGGTTGTAATACTGGCTGTCGCTACTCGGGCTTTTACTCGAGAAATAGCATCAAGCATTGATCCCCTTCCTCGCGCTAGGTCATGTGTGTCCATTGCCCTATTCAAAACCAAATACGAATTTGCATCGAATCTCCGAACGAGTTTTTCACCGTGATAATCTAGGTATGACTCGACTTGGAACCGGTCCCAGAGACCGAATAAAGAGTCTTTGTCAACCAATGTTCTTTCAAACCGTGATTGGAAGCTTTCATCGCTTCGGTAGTGTATTTGAGCAATGGCTCTAGCAATAGCAAGTCCAGCGTGAGGTCCATTACCCGGTTCTGCATCGTAGTAGTCGCCTTCTCGCCAGCGAGGATCTAACGCCAGTGCGGCTCTTCCTACAGCACTCCAAGCAATTTGCTGAGCACTTGCCGATAAGGCAGTCGCTACTGCGGCTATCCTCGGCACGCGCTCTGGGAACATAGCTGCCCATTCAAGCACTTGCATGCCGCCCATTGAACCTCCGATAATTGCGTGCCAAACCCCTATTCCAAGATGGTCAGCTACTTTTGCCTGTGCTCGGACAATGTCACGGATAGTGATATTGGGGAATTTACTTCCGTACGGTCTTCCAGTTGATGGGTTCAGCGATGCAGGTCCCGTACTGCCTTGACATCCTCCAAGGACGTTAATGCACACCACGAAGAATTCATTTGTGTCTACTACTTTTGCTGGACCAACGATTTCATCCCACCAGCCACGTGTCGGGTGTGAGGTACTGCTGTCACCCGAAACATGTGAATCTCCAGTAAGCGCATGGCAGATCAGAATAGCGTTACTAGCGTCAGAGTTAAGTTTCCCCCATGTTTCATAAGCTTGAATGACTTCGGGTAATGTCTCGCCTGGTTCTAGAGCAAAAGGTCTCCCATCAGTAATAGCGACGAATTTTCGATGGCCAACAGGGTCGCCAGGGAACCATGCACCCGAAACAGGTAAATCCCTTGAATAGGTTTTAGGGTGTAGAGGAACGTCAGACATAGCAGTTTCCATCAGCCCTTGGCCGCCTTCAATTATGTCCAATTCTGGTCCTTTTGTTTTCTTTCTTTTGGCTGGTGCCATTATGTTTCTCCTTGGTTGGCACCTTTAATACTTTCTGAGTTTCTCCTCAGACACTTCGTTGTCCGATTTCATCGGACCTCATCCCAGTAAATACTGGAAGCACCTTGGGTGCCTTTCCCAGGTTGCTGAGTTCGGCTTTCACCAAACTTCTCTTAATGTTATTTTAAGTGAATCAGCAGAAATAAGAAACTCCAACATTCTAAGCAACTACTAACGCCATCCAGGGACCCTACTCTCCCACCATTCTTGCAGAGACGGACTTTCAGTTCTATACGCTTGCCCCATTTTTTCAGCCATTTTCGTGAGAAAACCAAGCCATTGGTCCTCTGTTTCTGCCAAAAATGCTTTTTTTGCGAAATGCGCTGCCTGGTTCCATGATTCTGAATCTTCTGGTAATGGAATTTCGTTAACCTGTTTCGCAGATAATTTTATTGTGTCTACAGATAAGGCTGACCCGGCAGTTGCGGAAAATGAATTTGCACTCACTGCAGGGGCACTTAAGGCTGCGGCGACTCTCCATATGTCCTCAACGGAGCATTCTACGCTTATTGCTGGGGTAGATGGGACGAGAATTCCTTCGGGATCTGGTAGAACTTCAAGAATTTTTGTTTGGGTTGCAACGAGAACTTTGGGTTTCAATCGGTTAGTAACCCATTCATGCAACTCAGGGTTCTCTTTTGCAAGCGTTTCTAGGTTGACCATTGGGTGATCCCAAGCTTTTCCTGCAAATCTGAATTTACCGGTACCCCACCGATTCCTTAAAGGGTCAATCATCCCAACCGTAATCAGGGGAACCATAGTTGGGCTCACCTGATTACATTCTGATACGTGCTGTATCAATCCATAATATTGATCTCTGAAACCAGCAGTTGCTGGAGCACGAATTCTCATTTCTAATCCTGAAAGAAACACATTTGGCACTCCCTGCACAATAGAAATAGCTTTTGCCCAGTTGTCGCCTCTCTTTAGCTGATTTGCGCACTTATTAACCTCTTTCCCTTCCCAAATCAGAACTGAATCAGAAGCAGGACCTTTAGTAATAAGTGGGGCGCATACGTTTACGTCAGCTTCAAAGATATTTGGACCCCCTATCCATAAACCGAACAGACTTGCTTCTTTATCCAATTTCTCACGTATTGGTTTCGCATCAGCAGTAGAGAGAATCGATTGAGGTTGAATCAGAAACAATTTTCCACCCGGTGAAAGCATTGAAAGGGCCACTAGAAGAAAGTATCCTGCAGTGTCTGCATACGGTCCGGCGTTCACCGCCCATCTTTCCCTGAGCTCGTGCGTAATTTCTATAGGTCGAACAGTTTGTTCTTGAAGTTGATTCTGAAATGGGGGATTTCCAATTACTAGTTCAAAGCCTTCTTTAGGTGTGTTTTGAAAAGCTTTTCTGCCAACCTCCAGTGAGTCAGCCACCGCAAGATTCCCTGCAGGGACAATCCATTTTGTTGTCGATCCCCAAAGAGACAACGCTGCTTCTGTAACCTCAATGGCTCCAGGATCAAGGTCTATCCCCCATAGCAGATCTTTAACAATTTTTTCTGGGTTCTCTCCCATTTCTTTCAAAGATTCAGCTACCGCTAAAAGAAATACCCCTCCACCAACTGAAGGGTCACAAATTGGACCTATTCTGGAATGTTTCAGAGCTATCTGAGCAAGTTTCTTAGCGACTGGGAATGGGGTGTAATGGACGCCTGCATGACGGCGCTTAGTAGAATCAAGGCTCCTTTCATATGAGGCGCCGATCAGGTCAGGGGTGTACACCAGAAGTTGAGGGGCTATCGCTACTCCTCGGGTAAGTAATTTTGGCCGGTGTTCGCAAGAAGGGAGATTCTTTGTTTCTGCTATTTCCCTAGCAACCGCTGCCGCAATATCTATCGGCTCTATCCCAGTTTCCACACTTTCATTTATCCACTCAATAAGTTTTTTATCCATGCGATGTGCACTCATCTATACCCATGAATAGATTCTAGGGGAAACCTGTTTTTTAAAAAAACTGGAGGCTCATGTACCAGGGTCCCAGCCACCTAGGTTAGTTAGGCGAGGGTCATTGGAAAACATTTCTATTAGGGCAATATCTAGTCCCACACGTTTCTGAAGACGCTTTACAACAAGTTCCTGATCCCATAGACATAATGTAACGACGAGACCTTTCGTTCCAGCACGCGCTGTCCTCCCAGACCTGTGGAGATAGGTTTTATGATCACTGGGTGGGTCGTAGTGAATAACTACTTCTACATCATCTACATGTATCCCCCTTGCAGCGACGTCTGTCGCTACGAGAACTGGAAGTTTCCCCTGTGCAAAGCGATCCAAAGCTTTCTCACGGATATTCTGTCTCAAGTCCCCATGTATTGCTTGTGCTCGTATACCCTCATCAAGGAGTTTCTTAACGAGGCGATCGCATCCAGCTTTTGTATTTGAGAACATCAATGTTCTAGAAACAGAACGGGATATTGCAGCAGCTACTTTTACTTTGTCGCGTTGATGGACATGGATAAATCTATGAGTCATTTCCTCAACGGTTATCTCTTTAGCTTCAACTTCATGCATGGTTGGTTCAGATTGGTACCGTTGGATCAGGGAGTTAACAGCTCCATCTAAAGTTGCGCTAAAAAGAAGTGTTTGATGCTTTCGTTCGACTTTTCTAAGTATCCACTCAACTTGGGGCAAAAAGCCCATGTCTGCCATTCTGTCAGCTTCATCAACTACTACGACTTCAAGACCTTGGACAGTTATTTCCTGCCTCTCAAGCAGGTCGATCATTCGCCCAGGAGTAGCTACAACCATCGCAACGCCTTTTTTGAGAGTCTTGATCTGTTCATCAATATTTGCACCACCATAGATAGCAGCTATTTTCATTTCTTTTGACTCTGCTAACGGTTCAAGCTCTTCACATACTTGGGTTGCCAACTCTCGAGTCGGAACGAGAATTAATCCTCTCAATCCGCTTTTAGATTTGTCTTTATGCAAATTCTGAATCATGGGAATTCCAAATGCCAAGGTTTTGCCCGAACCGGTTTTCGCTTTTCCACAAACGTCCAATCCTTCTAACGCATCTGGAATAGTTAATGCCTGAACTGGAAATGGGGAGGTTATATCTTTATCTTCCAAAGCAGAAGCAATAGCTACATCAACACCCAGATCAACCCAAGAGGTAGAATTTCTCATTATTCATGCCACCAAATTGGTAGAGATGAGAATATCAAGTGCTGTTTATGCTGCTTTAACGGTTGTTTCTGACGATTGGTCACGATGTTCAAGAATACATGCTGTGGGTTCTTGGTCGCGTATCCCCCGCTACTGTTGGGTCCGATTATTCAGAATCTTCTAAACGAACTATTTCAACCTTTTCCTTCATTCCCTTTATTTTTTTTTCGCCGATTGGTTTAGAAGGTGTGTTTACCATTAGAGAAGTCATCATTTCTTTTGTGGCTAGTACTTCTCCGGGTTTCGCTAGATCGCAAAGACGTGCCGCTAGGTTAACTGGATGCCCCAAATAATCTTCTCCATCGATCAGAAGTACTGGGCCAGAGGCAAGTCCTGCCCTTAGCCCGAGGCTCTTGTCAAGGGTTTCCATTCTTCCTTGCATTTCTATAATAGCTTCCGTTGCTATCTCCGGTTCCACCGCAACGAGCATTGCCCCATCACCGAGCCACTTAGCGATCCTCAACCCTTTTCGAGATGCTATTTCTCTTACAAATAAACGGAACTTATTTATTTCTCCGAGAGCCGCTTTATCCCCTTTCCTATCCGTGAAACGGGTAAAACCAGATAGGTCAATGAAAGCAAAGGTTCTTTCGAAGCGGTCTTCGTATGGATTATCTTGAAGCATAGGTCTCCTATCTACCGAAGTTAGTGGAAATCTAGATTTAGTGCAGTTATTTCAACCTTTAGAAGCTATTTTTCACGCGTTCCTTCTACATGCAATTCAGTCTCAGCATCAGTTATTTTTTGTTTTTCATCTTGGTTGGTTCTGATTCCCGCACATATTGCGGTAATGCTGGCGATAGCAACGATTCCAAAAATCCAAATATTGATTCGAATCCCACCTAGTTGGGTAGCTTCATCAATCCGTATCGCTTCTACACATAAACGACCTATAGAGTAAAGACCGAAATAAGCTATGAGAAGAAATCCAGTGGGTAATTTTTTCTTTCTTTCGATCTTTAATAATGCAAAGATTACTAGCAAATTCCATATTGACTCATAGAGAAAGGTTGGGTGGAAGGTTGCATCTTCCTGATAAGTAACGGGCCTGTGTCGAGCGTCTATTTCAATCCCCCAGGGAAGATTCGTGGGGCGCCCAAAGAGTTCTTGATTGAAATAGTTTCCCCATCGTCCTATCAGTTGTGCAAGTGGCACAGTTGGAGCTATTACATCAAGAACTCTTCTCAAATCCAAATCTTTTTGGTGGCAGTACATGATAGCTGCCCCAACACCGAAGATAAGTCCGCCTAGGATTCCTAACCCGCCTTCCCAAATCTTTATTGCATTAATCCAATTCCCCTCAAACCTGCGCCAATCGGTTGCGACATGGTAGGCGCGTGCCCCTACCAGCCCAGCGGTAACAAGCCACATAGCGATACCTGAGGCGTGGTCAGGGTTCATGCCATCCTGTTGAAACCTTTTTGCCATAAACCATACGGCGGCAATTACACCTAATGCGATCATCAACCCATAGGCACGTAAAGTAAATGGCCCTAGATCAAATGAGCCTGTACTGGGACTTGGAATTGATGAAAGCACGAATCGATCCTTAGTGACTGATAATTTCTGTAAGTCCTAGTGTACTCGTTTGTCACCCTCCGATTGTTAGTGGTTATTATGGGAGGTGGGATGGACGCAGTAACTGAAATTAGGAATTTAATATTCAGATACGCCAGAGCGATTGATGCTGGTCAATTCTCTGAGATAGGAGCGCTATTCTCTCGTGGGAAAATATTACTCAATGGGACTGAAGGGGATGCCATTATTGGAGAAACAGCAGTAACTGCTTTATACGAGGCAACTACACGTCGATATGATGATGGAACTCCACGCACACATCACTTAACTTCAAATGTAGAAGTTAACGTTGAGCAAGATCAGGCATCATCTGTCTCGTATTTCACCGTCTTCCAAGCCCTTCCCGGTTTCGACCTGCAACCAATAATTTCCGGAAAGTATCTTGATACATTTGCTCTTTGCGATGACGGTTGGTTTTTCGAAACTCGAACAATGGAAGTGACCCTAACTGGTGACCTTTCAAAACATTTGTTGATAGATCTCACTGAAAAGACCGAATGAAACTTGCCTTTCTAGAATTAATGGTATACATTAACTTGAAATAGTAACTTTATGTTGCGTTCAAAATCCTCGGGAGTTAGGTGAAAGTCCTAACCGGTGGTGATAATACTTGAGTATTTAGCCCACGAGTCCTTCCAAATGGATCGACTGATCTGGTGTGATTCCAGGGCCGACGGTAAAAGTCCGGATGGGAGAGGAGTTTGGGGACATTGTCCTCGTCTGCCCTCTCCCGAAATGATGGGAGTCAAATGTTCACAGGAATTATTGAAGAGGTCGGGACAATCAAAAACCTTTCCCCTTCTGGTTCAGGAGTCCGGATTTTTATTGAATCATCTGTAGTTCTTGACGATATTGAAATCGGAGCTTCTATCGCTGTAAATGGTTGCTGCCTAACGGTCACTGAATTTGCAGAAGACTGGTGGAGCGCAGATGCCGTTCCTGAAACAATGGACATAACCAGTCTTGGATCCCTAACTGAAAAAAGCTTGGTTAACCTTGAACGCCCAGTACAAGCTACAGGAAGACTAGGAGGACATATTGTCCAAGGCCATATTGACTCAACTACTCCTATTGAAAACATTGAAGTAGAAGATGACGGTTCATACAGGTATACCTTCGCTCTGGATGACTCTTGGAGTAGGTATGTTTGCCAAAAAGGCTCTATCGCTGTTGACGGAATTAGCCTCACCGTTGCTTCAGTAAATAAAAGTTCTTTCTCTATCGCAATTATCCCCCATACATGGGAAGTTACGAATCTCAGCCACAAGTCCATCGGAGACCTTGTCAACATTGAAGTTGATGTCCTTGCCAAATATGTGGAGCGTCAACTCGCTCACACTAGAGAGAAAGAAGTAAATAGTGCCTAAACTAAACACAATTAGAGAAGCTATAGACGCAATAGCAGGGGGAAAGTTCGTAATAGTGGTTGACGATGAAGATAGAGAGAACGAAGGTGACCTCATCATCGCAGCTGAATGCGTCACAGACGAAGATATGGCCTTTATGGTCAAACACACAAGCGGGGTTGTCTGCTGCCCCATAACTAACGAACGTGCAGATGTTCTTCACCTGCCTTTGATGGTTTCAAACAATACTGAGGCAATGGGTACGGCATTTACCGTTTCAGTAGATGTCGCTGAAGGTACAACGACTGGAATTTCTGCTAGCGACCGCTCGCTAACATGTAAAGCCCTCGCCGATGACAAAGTCGCAGCGAACGGATTCGCTAGACCCGGACATATCTTCCCTCTTCGGGCTAGATCAGGAGGGGTACTGAAACGGGCAGGCCACACCGAAGCAGCAGTTGACCTGGCTACGATGGCTGGGCTTTCACCTGCAGGGGTAATCTCTGAAATAGTGTCCGATGACGGAACGATGGCTCGTTTACCTGAGCTTCTAGAATTCGCAAATCTGCATGACATACCAATTATTTCGATAGCGGATATGATCCGATACCGAAATCGCCATGAAAGACTCGTGGATAGGTTCGCGACCGCAAGAATCCCAACAAACTACGGAGAGTTTGCAGCCCATATCTACCGAAATGCACTTGATGAAGTAGAACACGTAGCTCTTGTCACTTCTGATTTTAACCCTGCCAGCGCTCCCTTAATCCGCGTCCACTCAGAGTGCCTGACGGGAGATGTTCTCGGTTCCTTACGTTGTGATTGTGGTCCCCAATTAGACCTGGCAATGCGACTTATCGCCGAAAGTGGGAATGGGGCTATTATCTACCTCCGCGGTCATGAGGGTAGAGGGATAGGGTTGGGTCACAAAATGCGAGCCTACGCTCTTCAGGATGAAGGTCTTGACACTGTTGATGCAAACGTAGCTTTAGGGTTTCCAGCAGATTCTCGAGAATACGGAATTGGAGCGCAAATCATAGCTGATTTAGGAATCAAACAAATGCGCTTATTGACCAACAACCCAGCTAAATACGGCGGCTTAGAAGGCTACAACCTAAAAATAGTTGAACGAGTGCCTCTTCTAGGAGAAGCCAACCCAGAAAACATTAGATACCTTCAAACAAAAGAAGAACGAATGGGTCATCTAATGGATGCTAACCGAAAAGATACTGAAGAGGATTCAGCATGAAATCCAAGGGCTTACATATTGCAATTGTAATCGGCCGTTTCAACGAAGAGATCTCTATGCGATTGCTTGATGGCGCTCGTAGCCGCCTAGAGGACCTTGGAGTAGCAGTTGCAGACATTACCGTCTTCTGGGTTCCAGGCGCTTTTGAGATTCCATTCGCGTGCCAAGAAGTCATTCGAAACACAGACGTGGATGCTGTAATCACTTTAGGGGCTGTGGTTCAAGGTGGTACACCCCATTTTGACTTTGTTGCAGGTGAATGCATCCGAGGGATCCAGCAAGTCAGTCTCTCGACTCGCACTCCTATTTCGCTGGGAGTCCTCACTACCGACACATATGAACAAGCTCTGGAAAGGTCCGATACCAGCTACGTTGATCATGATGGGTCCACAGGAGACAAAGGTTCTTCCGCTGCGGAAGCAGCCGTCGCTATGGCAGAATTAGCTCAATCCTTGAATACTAGAAATTAAGCTACTGCATAGAATCATGCCATCCGGAAATTATTATTTCTAAGAGGCTATTCATGGCTTCCGATCCAAGACCCATATTCCGTGTGGCTCCTTTGGGTAATGCGAAAGAAGTTTCGTATCAATCAATTCAAATCCTAATCGTTGCGCAACAGCCTGCGACCGGAAATTATCCGTGAGAATGGTGCTAAAAAGTTGATCCTCGCCGAATTCTTCAAAGCCATACCTAATCGATTCTGCCCCTGCCTCTGTGGCATAACCTAATCCCCACCAATCTGGGTGAAGCGCCCAGCCTACTTCTACCCCCGGCCAATCCTCTCGCTCAGGATTATGCAAGCCCGCTCTTCCAATAAAGCTTCCAGATGCCTTTTCTTCTAACGCCCAGTTCCCGGTTCCGCGAAGTTCCCATTGCCCGCACCACCAAGCCATTTCTAACCAAGCTTCAGATCTTCCTTTCTCATCGGGGACCCGAAGAGATTCGCGCAGTTCAGGGGTATCCATCATCGTGAAGTAGTCGCCTAGATCATCATCGCGGAACGGTCGTAGAATTAGCCGCTTCGTTTCTAAGGTAGGGCAGGCAGTCATTTCTTCATCCTGCTGTCTGAAGGTCAGGTTCCGAAATCTATGACTGCTCTGACAACTTCACCGTTTTTCATCGCATCGAAACCTTCGTTAATTTCGTCAAGCGTGATTGTGCGCGATACCATTTCGTCAAGTTTGAGACGACCGCCTAGATACAAATCACATAGGTGAGGCATATCTACTTTGAAGTTGTTTGAACCCATTATTGATCCCTGTAGTCTTTTCGCCTCAAGGAATAAAGCCGTTCCGGGTATTTCAAGATTTACACCAGGAGGGATCATTCCCATGACAGTGGCCAAGCCTCCGGCTCGTATCATCCCGAATGCCTGTTCAGCGGTCTGTTTCAGTCCGATCGCCTCAAAACTGTAATCAACGCCACCTCCGGTCAATTCAAGAACCTGAGCGACCGGGTCCCCATCGCTTGGATTAACCGTGTGGGTCGCCCCTAGTTGTGTAGCCCATTCTAATTTCTGCTCTTCTAGATCAACAGCAATGATTTGGCGTGCCCCAGCTAGGTGAGCACCCTGAATCGTAGAGATCCCCACGCCTCCACATCCGATAACAGCAACTGTTGAACCGGGTTTAACTTCTGCGCTTCGGAATACCGCTCCTACTCCTGTTGTTACTCCGCAACCTATTAGCGCTGCCCGATCTAAAGGCATATCAGGACTTATCCGAACAACTCCATTCTGGTGTACTAACATTTCCTGCCCGAAGGATCCTAGTCCTGTAAATTGATTGATTGCAGTCCCATCCGCATCAGTAATTCTTGGTTTCTGGTCGGCTGGACGGACGGAAACCTCTTGTCGTTGCGAACAAATATAACTGTGCCCAGTCAGGCACCTATCACAGTGGCCACAAAAAATCGAAAGGCATGTAATCACGTGATCTCCTACGTCAATTCCGACGACATCTTCTCCGACGGCTTGAACTATCCCTGCTGCTTCATGCCCGAGAAGCATCGGATACTCTGCCAGAATAGACCAACTACCATCAATGAAATGCAAGTCACTATGGCAAAGACCTGATGCAACTGTCTGGATGAGTACCTCGTTACGGTCAGGTCTATCTATGCTCACATCTTCGACAACCAATGAACCGCTATCATCTCGCAAAATTGCTGCTCTCACACTATTCCCTTTCGTTAAAGACTGTTTGAACTTTAGCCCAACTTCGGTCAAAGGAACAGTGGGAGAACTGTATCTATCACTTAAATTGCTTTCAGTATCCTTTCAATGATTTCTTCAAGGATTTCAGTTTCTGTAGCAAAGTTTAGGCGAGCGAAACTTCCGCTCTGAGCGCCGAACTTACTTCCTGGTTCAAGCGCCACCTTTGCTTCTTTCAATAGATGTTTTGCAGGGTTCTCAAATATCTCGGTTTGAGAAAAATCTAACCATGCCAGATACGTAGCTTCGGGCTTATGCATGCGCACGTCTGAGCTTTTGAACTTGTCGTAAACATAACTTCTATTAAGTCTGAGCTTCTCTTTCGTTTCTTCAAGCCATGGTTTCCCATATGTCCAAGCAGCCACTGTTGCTGCTGCACCGAAGGAACTTGGTTGACCTAGGAAATGCTCTGGAAACAAGTCTATTTTCTCTATTGTCGGCAAATGCCCCACATGAGCAACGGAACATCGAGCGCCAGCTAGATTAAACGTTTTGCTAGCCGATCCGATCGTGACTGTTCTTTCTCTTAGACCAGTCCCGTAGTCTGCAAGCGGCAGGTGAGACTTATTTCCCAGAATAAGGTCTGACCATATTTCATCACTGATCACCAATAAGTCTTTTTCGTCAGCAATTTCGGCAAAATCATGGATTTCTGCTTTTGAAAAAACATGTCCAGTTGGGTTATGTGGCTGACAAAAAAGAACAACGCGAGTTTTTTCATCAATGGAGTCCCGAAATCTGTCCATGTCAATTGTCCAATCTGACTCTCGTAATGGCACATCAACGAGTCGGCGACCAGCCTGTTCAATAGCAGTCGCAAATGGGTGATACACAGGCGAAAAAAGAACAACCCCATCGTCTGGCTGAGTATGTAACACCATCAACGCTTCTAGTGCGTGTATAGAAGAAGTGAAAATTTTGCAATACCCTTCAGGTACTTCTAGACCATGTTGGGTTTTCTGCCAATTCACCCATGCAGGGATCAAGCGATCAATATCTACAAACCTGTAACCGAAATCGCGAAGTCGTACCATCTCTTCGATTACTTCGGATACTTCTTCTGGTGGTTCAAAATCCATATCAGCCACAAATGCTGGGAGAATGTCCGAAGGGTATTTTGTCCATTTCATACCCTTGATAGAGCGTAGCCTTGAGAACTCTTTACCATCCATAGAGGCAGCTCGTTTCCTTACCCGAGACACTACCCACAGTTAGCTGCAACCGCTAGTGGTTCCACAACTCTGACAGGTAAAACAACTCCCCGATCTTTGCATCCCAGTTCCGCATTGCATGCAAAAAGGAGCATCATAATCTATTTCAATTTCCTCTATTTCCATAGGGCTTGATGGCGGGTCTGGCTGGATATCAATCTGCTGAGCCGTTACCATAGCTGCCTCTTCAACACCTGGTAACGTCGGTTGTGTTCTTTCCCCAGTGGTGAAGATATTGAGAGCAGACCGACGCGACAGCGATAGATAATCGACCGCCAGTCTCCGAAATAGGTAATCGATTAGGCTAGAAGCAATCCTTAAATCAGGGTCATCAGTCATTCCCGCCGGTTCGAACCTCATTCCAACGAAAGCCGAGACATATGCTTCCATTGGCACCCCATACTGCAACCCATGACTTACTGCCATAGCGAAAGCATCCATAATCCCCGCAAGAGTACTGCCTTGCTTGCTCACTCTGATAAATATTTCACCTGGGCGGCCATCGCTATACTCTCCGATGGTGACAAACCCCTTGCAGTCAGCGACGCGAAACTCAAATGTTCTACTTGAACGTGAACGGGGCAGCCTTTCCCTTTGTGGTCGTGTGGCGCCAGAGAAAATTGATTTTGCCGCATGGGCTATTGAGTCTTCAACATTAAGCTCATCCACTGATAAGGGTTGTGCCACCTTGCAGCTATCCCGATAAATTGCGACGGCTTTTACTCCAGACCTCCAAGCCTCCATATAAAGATTTTTTACGTCTTCAACAGTTGCAGCCTGGGGAAGGTTCACAGTCTTGGAAATGGCGCCCGACAAAAAAGGCTGAACCGCAGACATCATTTGAACATGTCCCAGCGGTTGAATAAAATTATCTCCCATCGAACAGGCAAACACCGATAGGTGTTCCTCTTTAAGGTGAGGGGCTTGAAGAACACTGCCGGAATCTTCTATGTAATTAATAATTTCTTCTCGTTGTAGAGCGTCATACCCTAGTTTCTCAAGCGCCCGTGGAATAGTTTTATTGACTGTAGTAATCGTTCCTCCACCGACGAGTGTCTTTGTCTTTTTCAGTCCTAAATCTGGTTCCACTCCTGTAGTATCACAATCCATCATAAAGCTAATGGTTCCCGTGGGAGCCAAGACACTAACTTGGGCGTTCCGAACTCCATTCTGTTCAGCGAACCTGATGGCGTTACCCCAAACCTCGATCGCTGCGGCGAAAAGGGAAGGCGGCACTGATTCGCTTTGTTCAATATCTTCAACTGATCTCCTATGAGCTTCAAGAACTGACAAAGTAGCTTCCCTGTTAAGTTCATAAGCACCGAAGGGACCCATTCTCGCAGCTATCTGAGCTGAAGTTCTATAAGCCTCTCCGGTCATAATTGCTGTGATAATTGCTGCAAGGCTCCGAGCGTCATCAGAGTCGTACGGTAACCCAAGCGCCATAAGCAATGCGCCTAAATTTGTATATCCGAGACCCAACTGCCGGAAGTTCCGAGCATTCTCCCCAATGGCCTTAGTTGGGTAATGAGATGGGGTGACCAGAATTTCTTGAGCCGTAATCATCACCCTGACAGAATGACGGAACCCGTCTACGTCAAAGATTCCATCTTCATCCAAAAAACTCAACAAATTTAGCGAGCTTAAGTTGCAAGCTGAATTATCCAAGTGAACGTACTCGCTACAGGGATTACTCCCATTAATTCGTCCACTAATCGGGGTAGTATTCCATCGATTAATCGTCGTATCAAACTGAACTCCCGGATCAGCGCACTCCCACGCTGCTTGAGAAATCTGATTGAAGAGGTCTTGGGACCTTACCGTCTTGATCACCTCTCCTGTTGTCCTTGCAGTCAAGTTCCAATCATCATCTCGTTCAACTGCTTCCATGAATTCATCAGTTAAGCGAACAGAATTATTTGCATTTTGATATTGAAGAGAAAATAAATCTTTCCCATCAATACCTACATCAAATCCCGCTTCGCGTAGCACTCTGGCTTTATTCTCTTCCCGAGACTTAGACCATATGAACTCTTCAATATCAGGATGGTCAATATCGAGCATCACCATCTTTGCTGCCCGTCGGGTTTTTCCTCCTGATTTGATCGTTCCCGCACTAGCATCAGCGCCTCTCATAAAACTTACAGGACCGCTAGGAGTTCCACCTCCAGATATCTCCTCAACACTGGCACGTATACGACTTAGATTTGCGCCAGAACCAGAACCACCTTTGAAAATTTTCCCCTCTTCTACATACCAGTTCAAAATGCTGTCTACCGTGTCATCAACGGCGAGTATGAAACACGCGCTGCTTTGTTGAGGAGTCTCAGGTACTCCTATATTGAACCACACAGGAGAGTTAAAGGATGCTTTTTGACGAATCAATAGAGCTACAAGTTCGTCATGGAAAACATCTCGTTCATCCTTACTAGCAAAATATCCTTCCTGTTCCCCCCATTGAACTATCTGGCCTACAACACGACCTATAAGTTCTTTGAGCGAAGTCTCCCGATCCTCGCTATCCATAGCTCCTCGGAAGTATTTTTGTGAGACGATATTGCTGGCGTTAACTGACCACGTTGTAGGGAATTCAACATCTTTCTGCTCAAACGCCACGGTACCATCCGCCCAATTCTGGATTTCTGCGTCGCGACTCTCCCAGATAACACCGGCGTATGGACTGCTTTCTCCGTCAGTAATCCGACGACTAAATCCAATCGCAGGTGTATTCTTTATTTCAGCCATGAGTACGTCACCGCTTTCTAGTGTAATTACTTTTTTGTTGAGATCTGTTGTGACGGACCCAAAGCCTTAGACAGGTCGAAAGTTCACTAAACCCATTAAACAGGTTTTGGTAACTTAACTTCCAAGGCAGAAATCCATTTCTGGAAAAACCAAAAGTGAAATTTCTTATACTTTCAAATTGCCACCATTCCGCCAGTCGGCTTTGCGATCCGTCACTGTGACATAATCTACCTAGTATGATCTGTGGATTACTAGAGGAATTCAATGGGGATTTCGTTGTGGATATGGTACGACTTTTTCCACAGGAAAATAAAGCGTGGGAAATATGACATCTGAAGTTTCTGATCTTATACAAACATATAAGTCTGATAAACGAACTCACCATAATGGTGAACCATGGGTGTTGCTAAACATGATTTCTTCATCGAATGGATTAGCGACACTTAACGGACTATCCGGGTCGTTGGGAGGTACTGCTGACAAAGCACTATTTAAAACCCTCAGAAGCATCTCTGACGTCATCATTGTTGGATATGGAACTGTCCGTGATGAACAGTACCGACCCCCGCAACTGACTAAAGAAGCCATTAAGCAAAGAGAATCGCAGGGCCGGTCAGATTTGCCAGTCATAGCGGTAATCAGTAACCGCCTAAATTTCGATAAAGAGATTCCTCTTTTCTCCTCAAAGGGATACCGTCCAGTGGTCGTGACCTCATCTAGCTCACCTGATATCAACCGCACAGATTTATCTTCTATATGCGATGTTTTCGTCTCTGGAGAAGAAAAAGTAGACTTGAAGGAAGCCGTCACTCTCTTATCCTCACGTTTTGGGAAAGTCGTATTAGTGGAGGGAGGGCCTTCACTAAATACGCAGTTCGTAAAGGATGATTTATTTGATGAGTTATGCATTACCACAAGCCCCCATAGATCCAAAGACATTCATGCCCCAGTAGTAACAACTGGAGAAAGTTATGGCAAAGGACTAATGATCGAAGACAGAGTAATCGAATTAGATGGTTTTACGTTCACCAGATTTCTCCGGTCCCGAGAAGAGAACTGTTAATGCCTCGCTGATCGTTGGCGCTAACTTCTATTTAGTTCTCTAAAAACAATACCTGCCCTATATACAGGGAACTCCCTCCATTCAAAGCAGCTAAGCGATCTACTGTGTCCCTTGGATCACCATCAGTATCTATCCCCATCGCTATAGACCAAAGAGTGTCACCGGACTGAACTACATGGATCTCTCTAGAGGCGTCGGGAGAAAGGTCAGCCCCCACTTGTTGATCGTTCAGTCCGGTAACGTGAGCAAAAAGGGTCCAAAGGAAAGCGCCTAACATGACAAGCACAAGCCCAACTAGAGCCCGCCTAAGCCTGTATGCCCAGATAGATTGACCAGGCGAAAAAGTTCTGTTTAATGCCGAGTCATTTGAGACCACCTGTGTTTCTAGCTGCGTAGGACAGCTCTCAATATTTGGAATTTCTAAGATTGGATGAAATGTAATTGTGTTTTGCATGTACTTATACTCCCAAACTGGTAGGACATTTTTATTGTTTTTTCTTGCAAAGCCTTGACACCGAACAATTGTTCGGCGAACATTAGTTCTGCGAACACATGTTCTACTATATACGAACATGTGTTCGGTTACAACCATGTAATTTAATTTTCGCTATTTCCCTACTGGAGAGAGATATGACAAATACTGATATAAGCGAGCGCCAGCGTTCGATACTTGCTTTCATAGACAAAACTATTCGAGAGAATGGCTTTCCACCGACTGTCCGAGAAATAGGTCAGGCAGTTGGGTTGAATTCGCCAGCAACCGTCCACACTCATCTTGGCACCCTCCAAGAAAGAGGATTTATCCGCCGAGACCCAACCAAACCTCGTGCCATTGAGGTTCATTGGGATGCAGGCTCAGGGGCAATCATTGACAGGCGTCCAGTAACCCATGTCCCTCTTGTAGGAGATGTCGCTGCCGGAACTGGAGTTCTAGCTGCAGAAAACATTGAAGAAGTTATGCCCCTCCCTTCAGATTTAACAGGAGAAGGAGATCTATTCATGTTGCGAGTACGCGGGGACTCCATGATTGAAATGGGAATATTTGATGGGGATTTCGTTGTTGCCAAAAAAGAGAATTCTGCTGTTGGTGGCGACATCGTCGTGGCCGGAATTCCAAACGATGAAGGAACCATTAAAGTTTTTTCACGAGACGGGGATCAAATAGTCCTCTCCCCTGCCAATTCTTCAATGGAACCAATGATATTCCCCGCTGACGAAGTAAGCATCTACGGGAAAGTGGTCACAGTTCTCCGAAAGCTCTAAACCCCTAATGTGATCATTTGCTTGAGAGCTTCAAAGCAACCCTCAATGGATGTTCTTTCAACTCGTTCATTTTTCGTGTGTGCCAATGATGCATCTCCAGGTCCAAAATTAACGGCTGGGATATTACGCTGATCGAAAAAAGCTACATCCGTCCAACCGAGTTTAGCTTTTACTTCAAGGTCATGATTCCTAATCATTGATGCGAGCATGGGATTGGAGAGGCCAGGCTTTGCTGGTGGAGCTGCATCAACCAAGGTGAGTTGATCCCCCTCCTCCATATATGGTTCTAGGAAGGATCGTATTTCAGTTTCGGCGCGCAGAAGGTCCCTATCCGGAGCCACTCGATGATTGATAGTCAATGTGCTCAGGTCGGGAATGACATTCCCTGCCACTCCACCATTAACCTTTACGACCTGAATAGCTTCGCAGTACTCACATCCCTCTAGCATTGGCTTTCTAGGCTCGTATTCATCTATTGCGCGCAGGACACCGTGTAGCCGGTGAATGGCATTTCTTCCCATCCACGGACGAGCTGTATGCGCTCTTTCTCCTGTTAGTTCAAGAACAAATCGCATTGTCCCCTGGCATCCTGCTTCTATATTCCCTGACGTCGGTTCTCCTAGAATTGCTAAGTCCGCGTTTAATAGTTCTGGCCGTTGAGAGTCTATTTCCAAAAGACCATTGTTCTCATGAGCAACTTCTTCTCGTGCATAAAAGACATACGATACATCTACTGCTGTTTCGGAAAGAGTCTCTGCCAGCGACAACATGACAGCAACCCCACCTTTCATATCCGCAGAACCAACTCCCCAAAGGACATCATCTACAACTTTGGCTTGTGCGTTTCCTTGCGGGGGCACAGTATCAGTATGGCCTCCTAGAAGCACTCTCAAATCCTTTGCACCGTGTGATTGGGCTATAAGATTATCTCCGATTCTCGTCGTCTCAAGCCACGGGACAGCAGAAAGACGGTTTTCGAGATAGGCGACTATTTCCTGTTCTTGGAAACTTTCAGATGGAATAGAAACCAGCTCGTGTGCTAAGTCAAATACGTTAGGAGTTTTTATGTCACTGTTGTCCATGGTTATAACAATACTTGCTTTTAGGCTATGAAAGCTTGCTAATTCTTTCCTTAAGTAGTGTTAACTTTGACATTTCTTGCACGGCAGCGACTCTAATGAAATTTTCGCACGACTTACCAAAAAAAGTTCCGGGAGTTACTAGCACTCCGACTTCAGCCGCTAGTGATTCAACCACTTCCCAACAGTCACGCTCTTGAGAGTGAATCCATAGATAAAAAGTTCCTTCAGGCAACGAAACGGAAAAACCCAACTCCCGAAAACACAATTTCAGAAATTCAAGTCGTTCCTTATACAGGGCTCTCTGATCGGCAACGTGACCATCATCGCGAAAGGCATGAACGGCTGCTGACTGTACAGGACCAGGGATCATTTTCCCTCCGTGCTTTCGAATTTCACGCAACCAATGAACTATGGCAGGGTCACCTGCAAAAAATCCAGCCCGTAAGCCAGCTAGGTTGGACCTCTTTGATAAAGAATGGACCGCTACAACTCCTTTCAATCCTTCGTTAAGAATCGTTTGAGGTTCCCCTTTCCAAGTAAATTCCGTGTAGCACTCATCGCTAAAGACTGGAATGTTTCGATCTCTCCCCCATTTTGCTACTGCAGTTAGGTCTTCTAAAACTCCGGTGGGATTGCAGGGGGAGTTTATCCAGATCATTAGTGCCCTATTAGCATCATCGTCACTTACCTGTTCTAAATTTATCTTTAAATCACTATCAACCGGGATAGGTACTGCTCGGCATCCGGCAAGTTGCGCGCCCATTGCGTAAGACGGGTAACTAATAGAAGGGAACAAAACAGTATCTTTTTCCGGGTTAGCTAGACGAAGATCGCTTGGTGTCGAAGCGACGAGTTCTTTAGTTCCGATACACCCAGCAAGAGCTTCATCTACAGGGATTTCAACCCCAAAACGTCTTTGCAGCCATTCAGAACACGCTTCAAGGTAATCAGTTGAACCTATTGACTTGGGATATCCCCTCTCGGATCCAGATTTGGAGAGTGCCTCAACAACAGCAGCTGGAGGTGGGTCACATGGCGTTCCTACTGACAGATCTATTACTCCACCCTGATGGTTCCCTGCTAGTTCTCGGAAACGATCCAATAAGTCGTACGGATAAGGGGGCAATTCAAAGGGAGTCATATAACTTTTCACCTCTTATGTAACTCTTAAGTCGCTCATAGGCAAATGCATCTAGTCGCACCCTCATAACTAAATTCTCCTCTTGGACATCTTCTACCAAAACCTGTGCCTCTCGGTGGACCTGAGCTATAAGATCTCCCCTAGAAAGGGGGATTAGCAGTTCATACACGCTTAACTGCGATCGAAGGAGTTCACTTATTTTTGCCATCATTTTTTCGATCCCTTCCCCGGTTTTTGCGGATACACATACAGAATTAGGGTGGTCAATCATGTGGCTTGAAAGACTCGCTCGGTCTGACTTGTTGAAGACGACGATTTCAGGAATATTGTTTGCGCCTATATCTCCCAATACTGACCTGACGACAGATATATCCTTACCTGTCCTTACTTTGCTACCGTCAACTACGTGAATTAATAAATCTGCGTCTATGACTACATCAAGTGTTGTTTTAAACGCTTCTACTAGGTGATGTGGAAGATTTCTAACGAAACCGACAGTGTCGCTGATAAAGATTTTTTCTCCTCCGGGTAGCTGCATCTTTCTTGTCAATGGATCCAAAGTAGCGAATAGCCTATTTGCTACGAACGCGTCTCCTGGCGCACCAGTCAAATAGTTTAAAAGAGTTGATTTCCCTGCGTTGGTATAGCCCACGATTGCGATTGATTGATTGACGGATTTTCGTCGACGTTTTGATTGATTCGCTCTTGTCGAACTGATATCTACTAATTGTTTCTGTAACTTGTGAATCCTTCTAACCAGACGACGACGGTCTATTTCTAGTCTGGTCTCGCCGGGACCCCTAGTACCGATTCCACCAGCTTGTTGACTCAACGTTCCTCCACGTCCTCGGAGTCGTGGTAATAAATATTGCAGTTGAGCAAGTTCAACTTGTGATTTCCCTTCTGGGGTACTGGCATTCTGAGCAAAAATGTCAAGTATGACCGCTGTTCTGTCAATAGCAGAACGTTTAAAGATTTTTTCAAGGTTAAATTGTTGAGCTGGGCTTAATTCCTCATTAAAAACGACAGTGTCAACATCAAGATCCTCGGCCATGCCGTAAATCTCTTCAGCTTTACCACGCCCTATATACGTTGCACTATCTGGAGCAGTTTTTTTTTGGATAACTCTATGTACTACATCAGCGCCTGCCGTTGAGACTAATTGTTGTAATTCATCCATTTGGCTATCAATAGGTTGTCCTTTGTTAGTCTCGCTAGCAACGCCCACAAGAATTATTCGCTCGCGGAATGAACGGTCTATAAATCCTCGTTCTTCCCCACCAAGGTGACCAAAACCACCTCGATGGGTAGTTGTTTGACCTTTTGGTTGTGCATCAACCACTAGTTGGAACCTCATGGCTACTAACCCGAACCGATTCTCCTGTAAGGAAAATTCCATTGTTCTTTATGGAAACGTGTCCTTCTCCACCAGCCATGGCAACCACAATTTCCCTATCTATGAGGCCCCAGTGGTAAGCAATTGAAGCTGATGCTATAGCTCCACTCCCGCAAGCAGCTGTAACCCCTACTCCTCGCTCCCAAGTCAAAAAAGAGATCCTGTTTCTGGTATTTATCTCCATAACATGAACGTTTACTCCACTTCCCCATGCAGCTTCAATTCGTGATCCAAAATCTGCGATATTGACAGGATCCAGATCACTAACTTGAAGAACAATATGAGGGTTCCCAACATCAACAGTCCCGGCTTTAGTAATTGCAAAGTCAGACTGAACCTCTAAATCAGCAAATTTCACTTCTGGACCGAATTTAACAAAACCCATATTCACTTGAATAAGAGCTATCTCATCAGCCTTATCTACAAGAACAGCTTGTCGGATTCCTGCATCGGTTAATATATCCAATGAGTTCGGAACTTTTCCGCTGGAGAAGATCTCATGTGCTAAACACCTGATTCCATTTCCTGATATTTCAGCACGGCTACCATCAGCGTTAAAAAGTATCATTTGACTATCTATACTTTCATCCACGTGTTCTACGCCAAAAATTAAACCATCCGCTCCTAAACCCGTTTCAGTATCGCATAACTGTTTAGCAAGTTCCGATGGTTTCTCGGGAGTTTTTGCAACAATAGCTATTAAAAATTCATTCTCTAGCCCGTGATACTTTACGAAATGCATTATTTATATTCTTCCATAAGAATTGGGATTGCTTCCAAAGGATCTTCCATAATCTCTATCCAACGAATTCTCGGGTCTCGACGAAACCAACGTTCTTGCTTTCGAGCAAATTTCTTAGTATCAACAACTGCTTTCTCCAGAGCTTCTTCAAAGTTGGTCTTTCCTTCCAAATGCTCAAAAAAGTGCTTATAGCCTAATGCTTGCGAAGCGGTTCGTGACATACCACCTGGGCTATTGAATAAACGTTCAACTTCAGCAAAAAATCCGTTATTTAGCTGCCACTCGTATCTATCGATAATTCTCTCATCTATCGCATCCCTTACCCATTTCAATCCGAAGATTTTAAATTTTGTCTTTGGGTACTTTATAAGACCAGGTCCGTAACTTGAGAATTCTTTTCCACTCCCCACAGTCACCTCTAATGCTCTAAGAATTCGCCGACGGTTATTCTTTTCCATTCTGGAGGCTGCCAAAGGATCTAAGTCAGTTAGTTTCGCATACAATTTAGCTGTATCTAGTTCGGCTTCTATTTCGCTTCGCACTTTCGGATACTGCCCCGGGATTGTCAATTCATCCACGATTGTTCGCAAATAGAGTCCGGTCCCTCCCACCAAAACCGGATTCGCAGACCTTTCTTCGACATCCTTTAGAGCTTTATGTGCTTCCATTTGGAATTCGCTTAGCGTATATTCTTCACTTGGATCAACAATGTCAATCATGTGATGAGGGACTAGATCTAATTCTTCCTTGGTCGGTTTTGCTGTTCCCACATCCATACCTCGGTATATTTGCATTGAATCAACTGAAATAATTTCTAGTCTCTCAACTCTTTTAGCCAATTCCATCGCTACAGATGATTTCCCAGACGCTGTTGTGCCAACAACAGCTAGAAAAGGAGAAATGCTGATTTCGCTCACCCAGCTACCACGGGAATTCGGGTTTTTCTTCGCGGCTTTTCTACTACTTCAATCAATTCACCCATTAAGTAATTTGGGGCGGCCGATGTCGCCCTTGCAAGAGCTAGAGTTCCTTCTAGCAGTCCAGATGCTGAGAAATGGAGTAACTTATTTTGCCTCGTTCTTCCCGAAAGTAACGTTGGATCTTTTTTACTCCGACCCTCAATAATTACTTTTTCTACCTTTCCGATTCGCTCTTGATGTTTTACCAATCCGGATCTTTGTGTAACGGTTCTAAGCCGTTCATACCGCTCTATTACAACTTCTGGATCGCAAAACGAATCAGTCATATCTGCAGCTTCAGTACCTGGTCTTGGAGAGAAAACAAAAGTGAAAGCACTGTCAAACTCAGCTTGAGCCGCAATTGCAAGAGTTTCTTCAAAATCTTCCTCAGTCTCCCCTGGGAAGCCAACAATTATGTCTGTTGTTACTGCAAGGTCGGGTACTATCGCTCTCGCCTGTTCAAGTCTATGTAAATATTTTTCTGCCGTGTACCCTCGATGCATGGCTGACAAGATTCGATCGCTTCCTGATTGAAGTGGGAAATGAAGGTGCTCACAAACACTTTCAGTTTCTGCCATCGCATACATTACTTCTTCACGTAGATCTTTGGGATGAGGACTTATGTAACGCACTCTTCTAATGTCGGGGATTTCACCTATAGCCCGAAGAAGATCTCCAAAGAGGGGTCTGGGTTTTCGCTTATTACTAGAAGCCCATTCGGTTCCGGCAACAATTTTGTCTATGGCGCTAGGATTCTGTGAACGGAGTTTAAGCGTCAGGTCCCGACCATAGCTGTTTACATTCTGGCCCAGAAGCGTAATCTCAACTACTCCATCAGACACCAGATCCTTAGCTTCTTGTAATAGATTCTCAAATGGTTTACTTACTTCGGGACCCCGAACTTGAGGAACAATACAAAATGCACACGCATTGTCACATCCGCTTTGAATTGTCAACCATGCCGCATATGAGACTTCCCTACGAGTCGGAAGTGGGTCATTCCCGAACGAATCAAATTCGTTTGATACAGCGTCAATAATTTCTACTACTGGACCTTTTTCACTTTGAGCTAGAAGTTTAACTATCCGATCCAAATTATGTGTTCCGAAGACGACATCCACGTGATCTGCCCGATCACGAATTATTTCTCGGTCTTTCTGAGCGAGACACCCGCCAACCAGTATTTTTAGTGAGGGGTTAACTTCCTTTAAGTTTTTGAGATTTCCGAGATGTCCATAAAATTTATTATCAGCATTCTCTCTGATGCAACAAGTATTTACAACTATCACATCCGCTGATTCTGGCTGAGTAACACGTTGAAGGCCAGCATCTTCAAGGAGTCCAGATATTTTTTCGGAGTCATGTTCATTCATTTGACACCCAAAAGTTTGGATTGTGTATCTTTTCGTCATCAACTACAGGGTAGAGGCAAATGCTCTACCTACAATTGAAGAAGATAGAGAATTTATTCTTCTATTGATATAGGTTCATCATCCGCTTCAGCGAAATCTTCATTTTCGTTTTCAGGATTTACGATAGCCCATATCTTATTTTCTATTTCCATCATAATTTCCGGATTTTCACTTAGGAAAACTTTTGCGTTCTCTCTTCCCTGTCCGAGTTGTTCACCTTCATAGGTGTACCAGGCACCTGATTTTGTGACAATGTCCATATCTACGCCAGTATCAAGCAGGGAACCTTCTCTACTGATCCCTTTACCGTACATTATGTCGAATTCAGCTTGTCTAAAGGGAGGAGCGCATTTGTTTTTAACGACCTTTACTCGGGTTCTGTTCCCTACTATCTCTACACCTGACTTAAGAGATTCGATCCTTCTTATATCAAGACGAATAGAAGAGTAGAATTTTAATGCTCGTCCGCCAGGAGTCGTTTCAGGAGATCCAAACATCACTCCTATTTTCTCTCGAAGTTGATTGATGAAAATACAAATAGTTTTAGTTTTGTTTAAATTACTCGTTAGTTTACGTAGGGCTTGGGACATGAGTCTAGCTTGCAGCCCTACGTGACTTTGCCCCATTTCTCCTTCTAATTCAACCCGAGGGGTAAGGGCAGCAACCGAGTCTATTACAATGACATCAATCGCTCCTGAGCGGACGAGTGTATCTACGATCTCCAAAGCTTGTTCGCCAGTATCTGGCTGAGAAATGAGAAGTTCATCAACATCGACTCCAATAGCTTTCGCATAAACGGGGTCCATCGCGTGCTCTGCATCAATGTACGCACAAATCCCACCATTTCGTTGAGCTTCCGCCACTACATGGGTGGCCAATGTTGACTTTCCAGAGGATTCTGGCCCATATATCTCCGTAACTCGCCCTCGTGGGAGACCACCCACACCTAGAGCAAGGTCAAGAGCTAAAGCTCCGGTAGGGATCGACTCTATTTTCATTGTCGCCTTCTCACCCATTTTCATTACTGCGCCTTCACCAAATTGTTTCGTGATTTGATCTAGCGCTAGACCTAATGCTTTTTCATTATCCATTTTTTCACCTTATTTTTTAGAGATTTAACTTTTTATTGCCTCTGGCTATACGTTGCTAACCCTAAGTCGGGGGTATGACATTTACTTATTATTACATCATTGTAATTACGAACGCTTGTTCGGTCAAGGATTTGTTGGAAAAAACAGTGTTTCCTTCATTCAGCCCCTAGTTTGGTTTCTATATTCGTATGGATTTAATTAGGAGTACTTATGACGAATGAGCAGGAAAGCCAATCTGAGATACGTAAAAGACTTTCAGATGAGCAGTTTCATGTCACCCAGCACGCAGGAACGGAACGAGCTTTTACCGGTTGTTATTGGGATACAAAGGCGGAAGGCACATATCACTGCATCGTTTGCCACACACAACTTTTTTCAAGTGCTACTAAATTTGACTCTGGAACGGGTTGGCCAAGTTTCTACGAAGCTCTGCAAACGAAATCTATCAAGAGAGTGGTTGATAGATCACATGGGATGACCCGAACGGAAGCTGTGTGTGCAACTTGCGGAGCCCATTTAGGTCATGTTTTCGATGATGGCCCCCCTCCCACCGGTGAACGATTCTGCATGAACTCTGCTTCACTTCATTTAGAACCCTTAGATGATGAGACTTAGTTTTGGCTGTTGAGTTTAAAGCACTTCCGCTTCTCACGCTTGCGCTGACTCTAGCTTTGACCGTGTTCGCAGCTTGCGCATCTGGAGGGCAAAATGGCAATAGTGATTTCTATCAATCTGAGGAATATGTTGAGCTAACTGGAAACATTGGTGAATCTGGTGCCATTGAGAAAGTTCGGTTTCGGACTGAAGACTCCGAAGATCTATGGGGTTCGATTTTCGGCGAAGGTGAAATAGCCATCGTGCTCACTCACATGAGGGGGCGGGATCAATCATCTTGGTTTCCATTCGCTCGTTTAGCTAGTGACTCTGGATACAAGGTTTTAACGTTCGATTTTCGTGGATATGGAAAATCTACCGGAAAGAGAGACACGAGAATGGACAGGGACCTTGAGGCAGCTGTCGCCTATGTGCGAGCGAAAGGAGCTCGTCAAGTCATCCTCATTGGCGCTTCTATGGGTGGAACTACAGCTATAGAATTAGCACCTGAAGTTAATGCTCAAGGAGTAGCTGCGCTGTCGCCACCATCTTCTTTTGGAAAAATCAATGCACTGAACGCTGTAAGTTCTATGCTAATCCCTCTTTTACTAATCGTCGCTGAAAATGACCCCCCATTTACGGGTGATGCTAGGAATATTGAAACCGCCGCCGCCGCTACACAATTCCTTGAGCTACCTGGGCAACAACACGGAACTAATCTCTTTGCCGAGCACTCCGATCAAATTTCAGGAATTCTGTTGTCATTTATTGATAGATGGACTGATGATTCACTAGTTGCGAGCGAGGAGACGCAATCGCAAAGCGTTGAGGACTGAAATTGTTGTGAATTGTCGAATCCGGTGTCGGTCAAAAGGCCACTTCACCGTGAATGCCTCTACCACACCATCTACCGAAGTAGCCATCCATACCCGCCCAACCTCATTCTCTTCAGCTGTCGGTCCTGCGTTTCCCGAAACCGCTATAGAGACATCACAACCCAATGATTCACATGCCCCTAACGCCATTTCTTCAACTGCTTGTTGAGAAACGACTGACGAAACTGAAACTCCTAGGAGTTGCTTCTTTGTTCCCGCAGCATAAGCGACGATAGAACCTTTAAAAACGTCACTAAATCCTGGCAGATCTGTAATACGGCTAGCTATAAGACCACCAGTTAACGATTCAGCTAACCCAAGCGTCAAACCCTGTGCTCTGCAAAGTTGCAATACTGCTGACTCCATCGTTTCATCGTCATAGGAAAAAATTATCTCCTCACCCAAAATAGAAGCCACCACACGCGCCTCACCATCAAGAACAGATCGTACGGCTTCTTCATTTTCTCCCTTGGCAGTGATTCGTACTTTCAGTCCTTCTATCCCGCTAGCCAAAAAAGCAATTGTTGCCGACCCGTCTTGGTCCAGTCGTTCTATTTCCCCTGCTAGTTTTTCTGCTAATCCTGATTCCGAATCTCCCCATGTCCGCAAGGTTTTAGATCTTATGATTGAAGTCAACCCCACCTGGTTCCTGATATCTGGAATGATGACCTCTCCAACCATTTGTTTCATTTCCCATGGAACACCTGGAACGGCAAAAATAGTTTTCCCATTAACCACTGCCTTTAAACCCGGAGCTGTTCCTGGCATAACTGGAAGTGCCTCAGCGCCTTCTGGAACCATTGCCTGCCTAAGATTATTCTCTGGCATGGGTCGATTTCTTCCGGAAAACATTGCTTGTATTCGCTTAGCTAAATCTTCATCCAAAACCAGTTGGACGCCCATTACCTCAGCGATCATATCTCTAGTTAAGTCATCTTGTGTTGGACCTAGTCCCCCGCAGACAATGACGAAGTCTGACCTCCTTATAGCCTGCTTTAAAACAGTTTTGATCCTTTCAGGATTATCCCCTACTTTGGTTTGGAAATAGCTATCTATACCTGAAAGCGCTAACTGTTCACCTATCCATGATGAATTGGTATCAACTATTTGCCCTAGAAGTAGTTCTGTTCCAACCGCAACTACCTCGCAATTAATTCGGTCCATCACTAACTCCTTCCCATTGGGGGATTTTGAAATGCTTCGTTACCTTTTTGAATATATTGCCAGCCCGTTATCAATGTCATCGCAACTGCAAACCAAAGCATCATTATCACCAACCAATCTATGTCGCCGATTGGAGGTAGAACTGCAACCAAAAGAGTGACGCCCTGAACGAAAGTCTTCCACTTGGCCAAATTGGAAGCCGGGATTACTACCCCTTTTCGGACTACCCAGAACCTATATATGGATATTCCTATCTCCCTCGTAAAGATAATCATGACAGGAAGCCAATGAAATCTTCCTATTGAAAGAAGAGAGAGCATGCATCCTAAGACGACTACTTTGTCAGCCAACGGATCAAGGAAGGCTCCCAGTTTCGTAACGCTTCCAGTTGCTCTAGCTATCTGACCATCAAACGCGTCACTAATACCAAAAATCAAACCGAGAATAAAGGCTTTCCACGAAGCTCCATTCTCTCCGTCTGCAGAAAGAATTAAAATAAACAGGATAGGAGAAGCTAGAATTCTTGTAATCGTAATGAGATTCGCCGGAGTGATAATTTCTCTAGAGAGCTTGGAAGTTGATTTCTCTTCGTTTGTTGGTTCCATCATGAAATACGACCCATTGCTACCAGATCGGTTCCGGTTGCTTCAACTACTGTAACCGTTGAAAATGTTCCAACCTTAAGGTGTTCAGGGACCAGCACTACACCATCTATCTCTGGTGATTCTCTAAAGCTTCTTGATGATCCACTGGAATCAACTAGAACCTCTATCTGTTCTCCGATAAGGCTATCTCGGCGCTGAGCAGTTATCCCATCTTGCATCTCGGTTAGTTCTTGCATTCTTTCTCGGGCCAGACCAGCAGTAACTTGGTTATCTAAAGAAGCAGCGAAGGTATTCTCTTCACGTGAGTAGACAAAAAAACCACACCAATCAATCTGATTTTCTTCAATGAATCGGGTGAGTTCATCATGGTCTTCTTCGGTTTCACCAGGGTATCCAATAATGAAATTTGTTCGAAAAACCGCTTCGCTATTCTGCCTTCGGATCTCTTCAATAATTTTAGTGAATCTTGACGAATCCCCCCACCTTCGCATTCTCTTCAATAGAGACCCTGAGACATGCTGTAAACTCAAATCAAAATATGGGACGGGACTGTTGGCAACCAGTTCAATCAAAGGTTTCGTGAGACTTGATGGATAAAGATATAAAAGTCGAACCCACCGCACCATCTCACTCACTGTTTTATAGAGGTTGTGAATTGATAGATCCCCTTTAACATCTCTCCCATAAGAAGCAAGGTCTTGAGCAACTAGAATCACTTCCTGAAGGTTCATTGACTCTATTTCCTGCTTTATAGAATCTACAGTCCGGGATCGTTGATGGCCTCTAAATGAAGGGATTGAACAGAATCCGCATATCCGGTCACATCCTTCAGCTACTTTCACATACCCCCAAGGGTTATCCGATTTGGGACGCGGTAAGTTCAGTAAGTCAAATTTTGGGATAGTAGGTTTTTCTTTAAGAGTAACTGGAACACCAAACCCAACGACTGCATCGACATCATCGGCAAAAGCTTTCTGAAGCTCAGATCCGTACCTTTCGGCCATGCATCCAGTTACGACCAGATCCGACCCTTCTCGCCTGACTTCGTTAAGGGCGTATACCGTTTCGATGCTTTCTTCTTTCGCATCCTCAATGAATGCACACGTATTGACTACAACTAAATCTGCTTTTTCAATAGAGGTTGCAAGAGTCATTCCTTCTTCGTGAAGCGTTCCTGCCAATTTCTCGCTGTCTACTTCATTTTTTGGACAACCAAGAGTTTCTATCCAGTAACTTCCGCTCATCGTTTGATCGTATCTACATAATTTCTAGTGAAATGCGGATTCTTGGATTTTCTGAGCACCATAGTCACGTGCCTACGAAGAACATCCAAATTCCATAGATTGCCAAAAGGAGAAAAGCAGTCACCCTCCCCACTGGTTTACCTGAAAGCCCTTTCCAAATCCAAAGAAAAGTGATTCCGGAAAGAGCTCCTATAGTTAACCACCCAGTTAAAGCAGTTTCAGTAACTGAACCTGGTCCAAAAATTCCCATTGACGCACCGATGGCGGTTCCGTTGAAGACATTCGATCCAAGTATTGCCCCAATGACTATTTCAGGCTTTCCTTTTCTAACAGCAATGATTGATGCAACTAGCTCCGGTAGTGACGTCCCCACAGCTACCAGACTGGCTCCAATGAAGCCAGTACCTACACCCCATTCAACAGCTAATCCCATTGCGCCTTCAGTAATAAAGTACGATGAGCCCAAAACGCCTATTAGAGATATTCCTATCTTTGTCATCTCCTCACTTTTGAATTTTAAACTCTCTTGCGTTCCCACCTGGAAAGAGTCCTGGTCCTTGGATAAAGGTATTTCTGTTTCCCCAGCTGAAATAATAGAGGCTCTATTATCTATTCTGATCATTAACCCCAATGAAGCAAAGAGTAAACCGAGAAGGATAAATCCCTCATATCTTTGGAAATCATCTTGTACAAAAAAACAAAACCAGAAAACAGCATTCATTGAAATCGGAAGATGGGTTTTTAATATTCTTTGTGGAATTGGGATTCTCCCTGTTAGTGCTGCTCCAGCTGCCACTAACGAAAGGTTTGCGATGATAGACCCAACAACATTCCCGGTCCCTAAGTTAAGGTCATTCCTCGTCGCCGCCATGGTTGAAACAGCCATCTCAGGTAGACTTGTTCCAAAACCAACGACTACCGCACCGATAACTACTATCGAAACTCCTAATTCCTTCGCCACTCTGCCGGACGTATCAACAAGCATCTCTGTGCTGTAAACCAGCACAGAGATACCAACAACAAGGGAAATAATATCAATCAACATGATTATTTGGAATTCTACTCCGGCCTATAGCCCGCGCCCGCTTGTCTATCCATTTGTTCAGCCGTCATTAACACTTCTCTTGGCTTAGAACCTTCGCTTGGTCCGACTATCCCTCTTTCCTCTAGGAGATCCATGATTCGACCTGCTCGAGCGAAACCCACACGGAGTTTACGTTGAAGCATCGACGTTGACCCGAGTTGAGAATCAACAACTAGTTCTATAGCTTTGAGGAGAAGCTCGTCATCACCTGCGTCTCCTGTTGTGCCTCCAGGGAGACCTTCGCCCACTGGACTAATTAGAGTGTCAGTAATCGTAGGTTCGGTAGAGATTTCATCAACTTTCCCTTTCTCTTTCAACTGTTCTGCTTGTTTTCTCCATACTCCAACGACCCGTTTCACTTCATCTTCGCTTACCCATGCGCCTTGTATTCTGTGCGGGCTAGACGATTTTGGATCAAGTACTAGCATGTCCCCCTGCCCAACCAATCTTTCTGCTCCTCCTTGATCAAGGATTACTCGGCTATCAGTCAAACTTGATACTGCGAAAGCTATTCTCGCAGGGATGTTAGCTTTGATTACTCCGGTAATAACGTTTGTTGATGGTCTCTGGGTGGCTACAACCAGATGAATACCTACTGCTCTTGCTTTCTGAGCGATTCTACAAATTGAATCTTCTACATCTCGTGGCGCCACCATCATCAAGTCAGAGAGTTCGTCTACAACTACTAGAATAAAAGGTAGTCGAGAATAAGTTTTTGGGGTTCCATCTGGATTTATGGCACTTGGTGGAGCTTGTATTGTGCCTTTGTCATATGCTGCGTTGTAGCCAGCAATATCTCTAAATCTTACCTCTGCTAGCAACTCATATCGACGATCCATCTCTCGGCAAGTCCATTGCAACGCGTTAGCGGCTTTTTTAGGATCCACAACTGGTTGGGTCAATAGGTGAGGAACTCTTTCATATTGTGACATTTCAACTCGTTTAGGATCAACAAGGATCATCCTTAAATTATCTGGAGTTGACCTCATAAGAGCTGATGTAACAATGCTGTTTATACATGAGCTTTTCCCTGCACCGGTAGCTCCGGCTATAAGAATATGTGGCATTTCTGATAAATTCATAATGATTGACTGACCATTGATATCTCTACCAATTGCCACTTCAAGTGGGTGAGTGGCTCTTTGTGCTTCAACGGAGCTAAGCACATCACCCAACGCTACTACTTGCCGTTCATTGTTCGGAACTTCTACCCCAATGGCTTGCCTACCTGGGATTGGCGCTAGAATTCTGACATCCGCTGAGGCCATAGCGTACGCGATGTCTTTGTGGAGTGTGGTCACTCTTGAAACCTTTACTCCGGAGCCAAGTTCCAACTCATAGCGAGTTACTGTCGGTCCTACGACCATTCCTACCAGACGCGTTTCCACCCCATGTGCTGCAAGCGCTCTTTCAAGGACGCGCCCCCTCTCCTCAACAAGCTTCTCGTTAACGTCCTGCGCTGAGGAACGTACAAGAATTTTGGATGATGGGAGTTTCCACACCGACCCCTTGGCAGCTGGACCTAATTCTATTTCAAGTTGTTCCCCTGAGGTTATGGGGTCCTCCCCTTCTCTAGATGCAAAACTCTTAGATTTACCTGTCGGATTGCTTTCAGCTTTACTGCTGCCATCACCGTGGGGTGTTCTAGTTCCATCATCTGCAATCTTTTGCGTAGGTTCTCCTTTATCTTTCTTTCCTTTCCCAACCGGTCGCTTTTCTCCATCTATTTGGATAAGTGGATTATTGGAAGACCTTTTACGCTGGGCTATCTCTTCTCTCGTCTCGCCCATAGCTAGTCGGGTACCATTCGAAACCCATCTGTAGACGCCTCTGAAAAGGCTCCATATCTTAGATAACGACTCTCGGAAAGTCATTCCTGTTATAACTATGACTCCTATGAGACCGATGGCCACTAGTACGAATGTTGCTCCTACCTGTTCAAAAGCGGCACGAAGTGGAGCGCCGACGAAATAGCCCAGCACACCTCCACCTTCCTTTAGTTCTCCCACATCCGAAAGGCTATAATCGCCTGCATCACTATTTAGATGCGAAAGCCCACAAACTGCGGAGAATACAAACAAGTTCCCAATAAAAATTGGGGCAAAGCGAAGCGAACTTTCTTTTGCTTCTGATGCTTCTCCCTCAATTGGGACTTCAAAAGTCAAATAAATTCCCGCTGTTAAAAGGGCGATCGGAGCTGCATATCCAACAAAGCCGAAAAGTGAACGAAAAATCAAAGGTCCAAGTGCTTTACCTACAATCCCTGCCGTTCCAAAGTACAAGCCAAGTCCGGCCACGATCCCTATTACAATTAAGCCGAGACTTATCAAATCTGCTTTGTGACCCGAAAACGCTGATTGGAAGGTTCGCCCGGCAACACGCAAAATAGATCCATCAGATCTAGATCGTGAATCGGACTTGAATTTCTTAGACCCCTTTTCTTTCTGGTCCAGTTTTTCCGACACTTTCTCTCCCTTACGGGAATTCTTTGAAGTTCGGGAGTAATTTGCTTTAGATTTAGCCACAATAAGCTCAACGGTAACACCAACCGATCAGTTTTTTGGGTATAGCTAACGACTGGTGAAATTCTCAGCAGTACCGTAGTTCGCCCTTATGCAAGGGTAACGATCGGGATAATCATGGGTCGCCTCTTAGTCTGTTCGTTAACGAATCCCCCAGTGCTCCTTCTTACTCTTTGCATCACCAAGTCTTTAGAGATTTTTTTTTCACGATCTAATAGGTGCTCGATTTCTTGTATTAGGAGTTCTTCAATTTCCTCTTCAAATCCTCGTGCTGTTTCAGCATTTAACCACCCTTTGCTTACAACTGTTGGAGTTTCCAATATCTCACGATTTTGCAGATCTACGGTGATACTTGCTATGACGCAACCTTCTTCTCCTAGAATTAATCGCTCTGAGAAAATATTGTGGCTCCTCTCAGTTATTGATCCTTGCGAAAATATATATGCTCCTTCACAAACCTTTTCTCTCAAAACTAAACCTTTGTCATCAAGTGTTACCTGATCTCCATCTACTGCAACAAGAACCCTGTTGGGAGGCATTCCATTCCTAATGGCTAAATCTTTATGCGCTGTCAAATGCCTGTATTCTCCATGAACAGGGACTAGCCATTCTGGATTTACTGCGTCGTGAAGAGCCGTAAGTTCATCCTGTTGACCATGTCCGCTTGTATGTATGTCTTGGAAATCAGCACTGATAACTACCGCTCCTCTCCTACCTAAGCTATTGATCATTTTTCCAATACGTTTCTCATTCCCTGGTATTGAACGCGAAGAAAGAATTACAACATCATTAGACCCTATTTCTAACCACCGACCATCTCCTTTTGCAGCCAACGACAACGACGATCTTGGTTCTGCTTGAGACCCAGTACTGACTATACAAATTTCGTCTGGTGGGTAAGTTCCTACCTCGGAAATATCAATAAGGTTGCTTTCTGATAATGAAAGGATCCCCAACTCTCTTGCTAAACCCACGTTTCTCCTCATGGAAAACCCTAAGGTGGCTATCTTCCTTCCTTGGTTTACAGCAATGTCTGCAATCTGTTGGACTCTATGGATATGACTGGAGAAACAAGCGGTAATTACTCTCTTGTCTTTGTTGTCTTCAAAAACTTTTTTTAATTCTCTTCCAACAGTGGATTCCGAGATGCTGCTTCCAGGAATCTCTGCATTCGTTGAATCGCAGAGCAATAGACGAACGCCCGGATCTTTTGATAGCTCAATAATTCTCTCAAGGTCTGTATGTCTTCCATCAATGGGGTTGAGATCTAATTTGAAATCACTCGAATGGAGAATCATTCCTTGGGGAGTGTGGATTGCCGAGATGAGGCCTCTTGGGATTGAATGAGTGACTGGCAGGAACTCACATTGAAAATCTCCGATATTGACGATATCGCCATCTTCTATAGGTATAAGTTCTGTTTTCCCCATTAGGTTCGCTTCATTTAATCGGTGGCGAATCATCCCCAGCGTAAATGGTGATCCATAGATAGGAAAGTTAGCAATTTGAAGGGCGTAAGTCAGCGCTCCGATATGGTCTTCGTGAGCGTGAGTCGCTATACATCCGACGATTTTTTCAGCGCGTGTATTTAAGTAGCTGAAATCTGGAAGCACAGAATGTGCCCCGGGCATCATCTCATCAGGAAAAAGTTGTCCGCAGTCAAGAATTAGTATTTGGTCTTGTGATTCAATCGCTGCGCAGTTACGCCCAATATCGCCAAGCCCGCCTAAAAAAGTAACTGAAACGCTGTTATTCATATGTTTAACGATCTTATGAAATCTGCATTGATTTCCCAATTTCTGTATGAGAAACAACGTTCTTTGCTAGCTCTTCTAACCATGTGGGCACAACATCCATGGGGGGTCGGCCAACACCCACTTTAAACCCGAGAAGATTCATCATTACTTTCGTTGGTATTGGGTTAGGTGCTTCGAGATGAGATTCATAGGCATATGATCTCTGAAGTGAAGAGTTTATCTTTTGTGCTTGTTCAATTTCGCCGCTTAGGAGTGCCTCTATAAGTTTTTGATGTTCTATACCGGTCCAGTGGGTTGCAACCCCGACGACTCCCACTGCACCAATTGCAAGAAGTGCTAGATTAAGAGAATCGTCGCCAGAATAAACTTCAAAACTTTCTGGTGCTTCTGATAGGAATACGGCTGTTTCCCCAGGATCTCCGGCGGCGTCTTTTAGAGCCACTATATTGCTCACGTTCCGTGCCAGTTCCAGTAATGTCCCAGTTTCTATTTTTCTGCCGCTACGAACGGGAATATCGTAAAGCATCACTGGCAAGTCAGTGGCTTCTGCGATACGAGTGAAATGGGAAATAAGGCCGCTTTGTGATGGCCGGTTGTAATAGGGAGTAACACTCAGAATTCCTGCTGCTCCAACTTTTTCAGCTCTTTGGGTCAATTCAATTGCTGCCTTCGTATCGTTACTCCCAGTTCCTGCTACGACAGGTACGTCTACGGCCTCAACCACAGATTCGATTAAAGCGACTTGCTCATCATGAGTTAGCGTTGGGGACTCGCCGGTAGTACCAGCGATCACTAGACCGTCATTCCCGTTTTCAACTAGCCAGTTCGCTAGCCGCGCTGCTTCTATTAAATCCAGATCACCCGAGTCAGTAAATGGCGTGACCATTGCCGTAAGCACTCTACCAAACCGAGGCATATCCTTCCTTTCATCCTTCCATATGGAGGCTAGCAGTCATAAGACTATTTCTTTGCGATTTTTCATTTAGAGGTAGTCAACGGGGATGTCGGATTCTCCAGAAATTTTATTTCTGCTTCTGTAAATGACCAATGGATAACCAAAGGCCGCTATAGCAGCGAAAATAAACCATTGAACCGCGTAATTCAGGTGCTGACCGTCTTTGAATTTGGGAAGATTAAGAATTATTGGAAAATTTGTGTTTTGTTTTGGTTCCTGATTTGTGATCTGCACAAAGATCGGAAGAATCTCATAGTCAAGTTGTTTCTGGTACCGATCGAGGTCAACTCTTCCTAATGTTGAAAGATTTCCTTCAGGTGAGTCTTCTCTTTGGAGACCCGAGGCGGTTTGGGTTTCCATCGCTATACCTTCTATCGTGACCTTCTTTAAATTGGTGTCTGAAAATTCTTCGGCAGATACGGGTAACCAACCCCGATTGATTATTACAAATTCCCCAGTTCCTAAATCAAGAGGTGTGAGTAGCCAATATCCTGGTGAGCCATCAAATGATCGGTTGCGCACCAGCACGCTGTCAGACTGTTTGTAGAAACCTGTGACTGTCACTTTGCGATATTCTTGATCTTTGAGAATGCTTCCTTCCCCTGAATCAAGATCTAATTCAAGAATGTCAACGGCTGTCTGTGATATTCGTGCATCTATTTTTTTATTGATATCTTTTTTCTGATCATGGCGATCCAATTGCCAAAACCCAAGAACTAGCATCGTTGATACTGATAGAAAAACAAGGACGCTAAGAAATATCTTCTTAGACATCCAAAATCGCTTCGAGCCCAACTACCACACCTGTGAGATCAAAAACTTTTTTTATTGCAAGTAAAACTCCTGGCATGAACGAAGACCTATCGGAACTGTCTTGTCTTATCGTTAGTGTCTGGCCTAAGGTGCCCATTAAGACCTCTTGGTGGGCCAGCATTCCTTCCATACGAATACTATGTATAGGGATCTGATCTTCCCCTGTAGCTCCTCTAGCCCCTTCTAGGACCATTTTAGTTGTTGGGTCAGGATGAAGATCTTGTGATGCATTTGCCAACTTCTCAGCGGTAGCGATTGCTGTTCCCGAAGGTGCATCGATTTTGTTGTTGTGGTGATATTCAATAATTTCAATCGTGTCAAAATGAGGTGCCGCAATTTCTGCAAGTCGCATCATCATTACCGCACTAATTGAAAAATTTGGGGCGATTATGCAGTTGCTTTGGGTGAAACATTCTCTCAAATTCTGTATATCCTCTTCCCCTAAACCACTTGTTCCGACTATCGCGTGGACACCTTTTTCTGCTATGAGAGGGAGATGGGTACGCGAAGCTTCAGCTACGGTAAAATCTACGATGACGTCAACAAGTCCAATACTAGAAAGATCTCTTTCAATTTCTATTTCAGAATTATCTACCTTCCCACCAGAAGTTTGAGTGTCTACGGCGAGCTTAAGAGAAGTTGTGGGGTCATTAAGGACAGCTTGACACACGGTGGCACCCATACGACCGCCTGCTCCTAGTACTCCAACTCTGATATTAGTCATACATTGATTCTGCCATGCGTTGGGCCTGACAGGGGCATATTAAATTAAAAGGTGTGAGAGCAGCGAATTCTAGCTACCTGTCTCTTCCGCCACGACCTTTATTCCGCCTGTTTCGGTTATTCTGCTGGTTCCCTCCGATAGCTTCAGGACCTAATTCGCCGAGTTCTTCAGTAAGGCTTTCTGCAAACTCATCTTCAAAACTTGCTTGTTTCTCTTTACCTTTTTCACTGGTTTTCTTTTTGGGTTTATTAGAGACTTGACCTTCTGGAGATTCTGATGAACCTTCACGGGGTTGTGAACCGTCGGCCAATACTAGGCTGACTTTCCCATTGGGGTCGATATCTTCAACTCGCACTTCAATTTCTTGTCCAAGTTCTAACACATCTTCAACTCGGTTAATTCTTTTTCCTCCACCAATCTTGGAGATATGGAGAAGTCCATCACGCCCTGGGAGAATATTGACGAAAGCTCCGAAGTTCGTGATATTAACGACTTTGCCGTTATACACGCCACCAACATCGGCCGTAGGAGGGTCAAGAATCAGATTAATCTGCCGTTCAGCTTCATAAACTGCATCACGATCGGTTGCGGCTATAGAAACTGTCCCCATCACTCCATCATCATCAACAATGACTTCTGCTCCAGTTTCTTGTTGAATAGAATTGATTACCTTTCCTTTCGGACCAATTACTTCTCCGATTTTGTCAAGAGGTATCTCAAAGCTAATGATCTTGGGCGCCACGTCACGAACATCTTCGCGTGGTTCTGAGATAGCTCCAGTCATGACTTCAAGAATTTGCATTCTGGCATCCTTCGCTTGTTCTAGTGCAGCTGCTAATACATCTGCAGGGATACCTTCAATCTTTGTATCAAGTTGCAAAGCTGTGATGAAGTCGGATGTTCCGGCAACTTTGAAATCCATGTCGCCGAATGCATCTTCTGCGCCAAGAATATCAGTAAGTGTCGTATATTTGCCCTCTGCATATACCAGACCCATTGCTATACCTGCAACTGGGGCTTTTATTGGCACACCTGCATCCATCAAAGAAAGAGTTGACGAACAAACAGACGCCATAGATGATGAGCCATTTGAGGACATCACATCTGATACAAGTCTCAGCGTATATGGCCATTCGTCTTCACTTGGGACGACTGGCAATAGGGCCCGCTCAGCAAGCGCTCCGTGCCCGATTTCTCGACGTTTAGGTCCTCTCATAAACCCTGCTTCTCCTGTTGAGAATGGCGGGAAATTGTAGTGGTGCATATACCGCTTTCGAGTAATCGGATCAATTCCATCAATCATCTGATCCATACGCTTAGTTCCCAGGGTAGTTATGTTGAGAACCTGAGTTTCTCCTCGCTGGAACAAACCTGACCCGTGAGCAGTCGGAAGTACTCCAACTTCTGATGAAAGGGCACGAAGGTCTGTTGGGGTTCTCCCATCTATGCGAAGACCTTCTTCAACTATTCTTTTCCTAACGAGTGATTTCGTGAGTGATCGAATTGCCGCTTTGATTTGGGTTTGCGCATTGTCCACTTCACTAAATCTCTCTAGGAGAGCTTCGAGGATATTGGAACTTGCTTGAGATTCAGCTTCGGCACGTTCAGCTTTATCTGCGATTTGCTGACTAGCAGCTATTTGGTCAGCGCCAACCTCTTGCACAGCCTCCATAATTTCAGGTGCATAATCAACAGCGAGAACGACTTCCATTGTTTCGGTCACTCCAACACTTTCAATTAGTTGTTGCTGGAGTGCTATGGCGTCCTTTATGGGTCCTTTTGAAAATTCTAGCCCTTCAGCTAATACTTTCTCATCAACCTTAGGCGCACCTGCTTCAAAGTATTTCCAAGAGTTTTCAGTTCCCCCTGCTTCTACCATCATGACAGCGATATCGCCGTCTTCCAAGAGACGCCCCGCTACAACCATTTCAAATGTTGATTGTTCGCCCTCTTCATAGGTGGGGTGAGAAATCCATTCTCCATCTTGGTCATATGCGATTCGAACACATCCTAGCGGACCTTGAAATGGTATATCGGAGATGCACAGTGCAGCAGATGCTGCATTTATTGAAGGTACATCGTATGGGTTTTCTTGATCAGCTCCCAAAACGGTTGCGACGATGTGAACATCATTTCGGAAACCTTCTGGGAATAATGGTCGTAAAGGCCTATCGGTAAGCCGGCAAGCCAGAATTGCTGTTTCGCTTGCCCTTCCTTCTCGTCTAAAGAATGACCCTGGTATCTTTCCAGCCGCGTAACTACGTTCTTCGTAGTCAACTGTCAACGGAAAGAAATCTGTTCCTGGTCGAACATTCTTATTTGAGGTTGCTGTAACAAGAACTGTCGTTCTCCCTATTTTTACTACTACAGCAGCGTTGGCTTGATTCGCCAAAACGCCTGTTTCTAGTGTCATTATTTTGTCTTCAGCACCTACTGCACCGCTGACTGTTATGGCTTCCGCCATTTTGTACTCCTTTTGAGGCTAAGCCTCTTTTATTTGCCCGTGGACGATCCAACAGACATCAACATCGGAGTTCAGCTTTCCAGTTGAAGAGACCTGTAACCCTTAGGTCCTTTCAACTGGCAGCTGACCATTCGCTATTGATATTTTATTTTCAGTTTTGCCCAACCAAATGGGCGTTATTTAATCTTACCGTAAAGATTTCTTTATCGTCGTAATCCCAGTTTGGCAATTAGATTCCTATATCGTTCTACGTCATTTTCCTTGACGTAGTCAAGCATTCTTCTCCTACGGCCTACAAGCATCAATAAGCCTCTACGACTATGGTGATCTTTTTTATGGGCTTTTAGATGATCCGTTAGGTGGTCAATCCTGTCAGTGAGTAATGCTATTTGGACCTCAGGAGAACCGGTATCGGATTCATGAAGTCTATGTTCCTCAATGGTTGAGTCTTTAGGTTTTAGATTTGCAGCCATAATTTTTTCCTTTTGGGTATCTGACCCTGCCCGCATGCCGGTTGTCGTACAGTTGAGCTTTTGTATTCTAGCCACAACAGTGACCAACCGGAAGGCTACCAGCGCAGAAGCGAAACCGCACTTGACCTGTTCTTCCTTTACTATTTCAGAGTCTTTCTTACCGTTGCTAAATCATTTCGTAATTGGTTCTGCAATTCAGGAACTCCTGAGAATTTCCGCTCTTCTCGTATTCTCTTAACGAAGAACAACCTCCCTGCCTCCCCATAAAGATCTCCCTCGAAATCCAGTAGGTGAGCTTCAACTGAAACATCATGTGAACAATCTTCAAATGTTGGCCTGCGACCTATGTTCACGGCTGCCTTTTTTCTTGAACCATCCGGTCTTTGGTACCAAGCCGAATAGACGCCGACTGCCGGGAGAAGTATCTCAGGATCGATCAACAAGTTAGCTGTTGGGACTCCTATTGTTTGTCCTCTTCCATCACCAGAGATTATTTTTCCCTGACATTCATACATGCGTCCAAGTTTCTTGTTTGCCAGAGAAACTTCTCCCAATTCAAGGTGGTCTCTGATTGCTGTTGACGAAATCGGCCCTTCTTCTTCTGACTGACCATGAACTAAAAGAACTCCAGTGACGTTGACACCGGCTTTTTTGCCTTCCGTGTGGAGTAGTTCCACATTCCCTTCTTTCCGAAAACCAAATTGAAAATCTTCACCAACATAAATTGACTTTGCTCGAACTCCATTAATAAAAACTTCCTCTAAGAAATTTACTGCTGGTGTTTGGGATCTTTCTTGATCGAATTTGATCAGGTACACGTAGTCAATTCCATGATCTTGAAATAATTCTATTTTTCTATCAATACTCGTCAAAGTTTTCGGTGAGTTATCTGGACTAATTATTTGTGTTGGGTGTCGATCAAAAGTTACTACAGCAGTCTCTAGATCTAATTCTTTAGCCTCCTCCACTACTAAAGCTATTAAGGCTTGATGTCCAAGATGCACTCCATCAAAAACTCCAATTGTTGCGACTGTTCCCCTTACGGAGTCTGGGAGATTCTCCCCATCTCTGATTATCTGGATTGCAACCATACGTCAATTACCCTTTACGTTGAATCTTAGTTAATTATGGTTCCTGAGAGATTACAACGGCAGGCTTAACCGTATCGTGGTTATACCTCTCATACACTGCGAGTAGCTTGCCTCTTGAGTCGATAATTGGCCATGGGCCGTTTCCAGATTGAATTCCTAGTTTCTCTTTCCGCATTACGGATCCGACTTTGATTCTGTCACTTACATCATCAGACACGTTTATCGTTGTGTAGTCACGTAGTCCTTCCGGCATATTGATGAGTTGTATTCCCTCAATTGGATTTGCTAAATCAGTACCAAATGAACCGATCGCCGTCCTGCGGAGACATCCTACGTGAGCCAATGATCCCGTTTTCGCTGCTAGGTCAGAGATAAGTGAACGTATATATGTTCCAGACCCGCATGAAACTCTTATTTGGTAGATGTTGTCCTCAAGAGATTCAGTCACTTCAATATGGTGAATTGTTACGTTCCTGGGGTCGCGATGGACTTCTTTGCCTTCGCGAGCTAGCTCATAAAGCCGTTTTCCTTTGATTTTTACGGCTGAGACCATCGGAGGAACCTGTTTGATATCCCCAATGAAACTAAGGGCGTTCTCCTGAAGTTCTTGTAAGGTGGGGTAGATTTTTGTCGTATTCGTTACTTTCCCCTCTGCATCTAATGTGTCTGTCTCAGAGCCGATCACCATTGTTGCCACATATTCTTTTCTCAAGTCGGTAATGAATCTGAGAAGTCTAGTTGCTTTCCCGATACCGAGGATCAGGACGCCTGTAGCGGGTGGGTCAAGAGTGCCTGAATGACCTATTTTCCTAATGTTAAGCAATTTCCTAGCTCGTGCAACAACGTCATGGCTAGTCCAACCTGCCTCTTTATCAATAATCGCAAATCCGTTTTCAGGCTTGGGTTTCGTCATCTGTCGTTCTATTCTGATTTGCTTCAATCTGAGAAAGAATTTCGTCTATCCGTCCACCAGTGGTTATTGCTGGGTCAATGACAAATTCAAGTTCAGGTACTCTTCTGAGACGTGCTTGGCTGCCTATAGCTTTTCGTAATCTTCCTTTGTGGCGTTTCATTCGGGTTAGAACTAAATCGTTTTCTTCCTCAAGGGTAGATAGATAGACCCGAGCCTTAGAAAGTTCATTGTCTACCTGAACCGCTGAGATGCTAACTAAGCCCAATTCGCTATCATCAATTTTCTCTAGCTCTTCAGCGATTACTTCTCTAAGTAGCTCGTTGAGTCGAGCGCTACGCTGATAGTCTCTTGTTCTGTTTGTGCGTCGTCTAGCCATTGAGAATACCGTGCAACTTTGTTGACCTTTTAGGATTTAGGATATTTCTATCTGTTGTTCTTCGTAGGTTTCTATAATGTCACCGCTTTTAAGATCTTGGAAGTCGGATAGGCCGATTCCGCATTCGTAACCAGCTGCAACTTCTGGAACATCATCTTTAAACCTTCTAAGTGAGGCAACGTCACCTTTCCAAATAATTGTTCCTTCTCGAAGGAAACGTACCTTTGAGCCTCGTTCTATCTTCCCGTCAAGCACGTAACAACCGGCGATTGCTCCGATTCTCGGGATCCTATAAATCTCTCTTACTTCTGCCTCTCCAGTAACAATCTCTTCGTATTCAGGCTTGAGCATTCCAACCATAGCTGACTCTATATCTTCAAGTAATTTGTAAATAATTTCATAATTGCGGATCTCTACTTGCTCTTGGTCCGCTGTTTCTCTTGCTTTCCGGTCAGGGCGCACATTGAAACCTAGTACGGTTGAATTTGATGTTGCAGCAAGTTGAATGTCATTTTCTGTTATAGCTCCAACCCCTGCGTGGACAAATGAGACTTTGACTTCCGCTCTTTCAAGTTTCTTTATGCTTTCCCGAACGGCTTCTAGTGATCCATTCACATCTGCTTTAAGAATCAAGTTGAGAGTAGCTTGTTCTCCTGAACTTATTTGGCTAAAGAGGTCTTCAAGGCGTCCCCCGCCAGAACCAGCTGATGAGTCACGGCCTATTGAAGCGACTCTGTGATAGTGCTCTCTGGTGTCAGCGACGTCCCGAGCTGTACGTTCATCAGGTGCGACCACAAATTCATCTCCAGCGATAGCAACATCTGACATTCCTAGCACTTGCACTGGGCATGATGGACCTGCAGATTTAACCTGATTACCTGTGTCAGAAACGAGTGCTCTCACTCTCCCCCATGAGGGACCAGCAACGATTGGGTCCCCTACCGAAAGTGTCCCTCGTTGAACAAGCACTGTGGCTACCGGCCCACGTCCAACATCTAGGTGAGATTCAAGTACAACTCCTGACGCTCTTCCCTTTGGAGATGCCCTCAAGCTTTCTACCTCTGCTATCAAGTTTAAGTTTTCCAAAAGGTCAGAAACACCAGTATTTTCAAGTGCGGAAATTTCAACGACAATTGTTTCTCCACCCCATGCTTCGGGGACAAGTTCGTGTTCTGCCAATTCTCCGAGGACTCGTTGTGGATCTGCGCTTTCAAGGTCAATTTTATTAACTGCTACGATGATCGGCACCCCCGCTGCCTTAGCATGATTTATTGCCTCAACAGTTTGAGGCATTACCCCATCATCTGCAGCAACTACGAGGACAACTACGTCTGTGGCCTCCGCTCCTCTAGCTCGCATAGCCGTAAACGCTGCGTGACCCGGTGTGTCAATAAACGTCAAGGATTGTCCATTGACTTGGACCTGATAAGCCCCTATGTGCTGAGTGATTCCTCCAGCCTCTCCAGCGACTATGTTTGCTTGGCGGATTTGATCAAGAAGTTTGGTTTTACCATGATCTACGTGACCCATTACAGTTATCACTGGCGGACGTTCTGGTAACTTATCTTGGTCTGAGGAAGTATCGTCGATTTGTAGCTTCTTCTGTAGCTCGATTTCTTGTTCTTCTCCTGGGTCTACCAATCGGACTTCTGCCCCTATCTCAGCTGCGAATAACTCAATCATGTCGTCGGTCAAAGATTGGGTAGCGGTAACCATCTCCCCTTGTTCCATTAAGAATCTAACTACGTCAGCAGTTGTTCTATTTAGTTTCGGAGCCACATCAATCGGTGATGAAGCTCGTTCAATTACGATTTCTCCTTCTGGTACTGGAGCATCTTCAGGAGTGTACGCAGGAGTATCCATTGGTTGGAGTTCTTCTTGCCTTCTCCTGCGTCTGCTTTTCTTCTTTCGTTGAGGTCTCTGGTTTGGTCCACCAGGGCGTCCTCCACTAGGTTTGCCACTACTAGGTTTCCCACTACTAGGTTTCCCATCAAGACCAGTTTTTGGGAAGAAAGGTTGGACTGGGCCACCTACAGGTCTTGGGCCTCTAGGTCTTTCTGACCCTGACTGTTTATCTACTGCAGTTCCATTTGGTCGCCCTCCAGAACGCCGGTAGTTAGGTTTTTCTTTAGTATCTGGTCTCGAAGGTCCTCTCCCGCCCATTCCAGGTGGAGGAGGTATAGGTCTACCCGATTTGGAACGCGGTGCAGGTGGAGGAGGGATTGGCTTACCAGTTGCTGATTTTGGAGTCGCTTCTACTGGCGAGCTTTTGGGAGATGGTGCTTGTTCACTAGATGTTGATTTTTTCGCAGGTTTCTTGGCTGATTCAGGTTTTTCTTCTGACTCAGATTTCTCAGTTTCTTTTCTAATGTGTTTTGTGGGTGTCTCGGTTTTTTGTCCTGATTCGGAACTTGATGGTTTCGCTTTCTTCGGTGGTGGTTTCTTTGAGCTGACCGCTTTTGAAGGTGCCTTTTCTACCGTTCCATCTTCCGCTTTTTGGGCTTTATTAGATGTTTCTCTAGTAACTTTCTGGTCACCAATTTCAGAAGGTGATGTCAGCTTTACCAAACCTTCGCTTTCAGCTTTTTTTCGGACTCGGTCTGCCTGCGCCTCAACAAGACTTGATGAATGACTCTTAGCATCAATCCCAAGGGATTCGCATAAAGCGATTATTTGTTTATTGGTGATGTCTAGCTCTCTAGCAAGCTCATAGACACGTACTTTTGCTGACAATTTATTTCTTCTCTTATTCTCGAGCCGTTTAGCTCGTTAGTCCTATCTTCTCATTAGCTTCTCTTCGTCGCTTTATTTTCCCGATTCAATAGACTAGCCGTTTGTACTTGCAAGTCCATCCTCTTCAGGAGAATCTTCACTTGAGTCTTTATCTGTTTCAATTTGTGTAGTGATTTCTTCTCCACCCGAATCGGACACTTCTTCTCCACCTGAATCGGACACTTCTTCTCCACCTGAATCGGACACTTCTTCTCCACCTGAATCGGACACTTCTTCTCCACCTGAATCGGACACTTCTTCTCCACCTGAATCGGACACTTCTTCTCCACCCGAATCGGACACTTCTTCTCCACCCGAATCGGATTCAGAGGTAGCTCCCCACTCTTCAGCTGAAAGCGCTGGCCCTCCTTCAGCTGGCTGCCAGACCTGTTCCCCTGTTTCGGGATCAACGATCCATTCCCCTTCTGCCCAATCCACACTTTCGTATGCATCTTCTTCTGCTTGTTGGGTTTCGGACTTTATATCAATGCGCCACCCTGTCAACCGAGCAGAAAGACGAGCATTCTGACCCTCTTTACCGATAGCTAGAGAAAGTTGATAATCGGGAACAATGACATCCGCTGTGCCGGTTTCCATGTCTATTCGGACTTCTTTCACTTTGGCTGGCGAAAGTGCTTTTGAGACAAATTCTTCCGGTTCTTCAGAGAAAGGAACGATATCTATTTTCTCGCCACGGAGTTCATTTACTATCATCCTGACTCGCGCCCCACTGGCTCCTACACAAGCTCCGACGGGGTCAACGTTAGGGTCATTGGACCAGACAGCTATTTTTGTTCGATGACCTGGCTCGCGTGCGCAAGATCTGATTTCAACTATCCCATCAGCTATTTCTGGTACTTCCAGTTCAAATAAACGTTTAATAAGACCGGGGTGAGTTCGGCTCACTACTATTTGAGGACCTTTTGCAGTTTTGCGAACTTCAACAATATAAGCCTTTATACGAGTATTACTATCAGGGCGTTCATTTGGGACTTGCTCAGCTCGGGGCAGAAGAGCTTCTACCCGACCGAGGTCAAGTAACGTGTAACGGCTATCGCTCTGCTGGATGATACCTGTTACTATGTCACCCTCTCTACCGGCATATTCCTCATATTTCTGTTCGCGTTCTTCTTCACGTATCCCTTGCACAAGAACTTGTTTGAAAGCTAGAGCAGCTATTCTCCCGAAATTATCTGGAGTGACTTCGAACTCATCGCCGTAGGGTTCACCTTCGTCGTCGAGTTCCTGGGCTATGACCCTGTATTCCATTGTGTCAGGGTCAATCGTAACCCAAGCATATTCATAAGCTCCAGGCATTTTCTTATACGCTGACTCCAAAGCATCAGCTAGGACTGCATAGAGAACGTCTGGTTTCATACCTTTGTCAGCTGCTATTGCGTTGATTGCTTCTTTCATTTCAGCATTCATTACTACTCCCTATCTACTTTAAATTGGACGAAACCTTAGGTTTCGCGCTTTGTTTGCCAGTCTTTGGATTTTTCCCCCACTCAAAAACTGTTTTTGCCTGCGTTATATCTTCAATTTTTATTTCATATTTTTCAGTGTTCTCTACTTCTAAGACTAAGAAATCAGCACCTACCTCTTTTAGCACCCCTCCGAACCGACGTTCCCCTTCAACATGTGGCCCTAGCTTTACAGTAATTCTGTCGTTAATAGCACCTAGAAAGTGCTCTCTTTTCCTTAACTTTCGTTCCAGACCAGGACTTGAGACTTCTAATGTGTACTTATTTGGAATTGGATCTTTCTCATCTAATGCGTGTGAAATTTTTCGATTAATCACGGCAAGTTGATCTAATGTCACTCCCGTTGAGGAATCCACCGTGATCTTAACAATACCTGCATTCTGCTCTACATCATAAAGCCGATACTCGGTTGATCGGAGAAGGCCTGTAACAATCTCTGTGACTTTTCTCACTATGCTCATTTCTTCTCCTTTCTATTTATATTTGATAAATTACGCCCAGATCCACAAAAGGCGTGGGATTTCCCACGCCTTTTTTCCTTAGGAATTCAAGACTCCTCCACTATATCCCTGATTACAGAAGTTGCATCAACGGAGATATTTTGAACGTAGTCCGTAAGAGCTTATATCTTTCTTATAAGGTCAACTTTTTTTTGATCCTCGTTAACATCATCTCCGTGTTCAGCTAACAAGTCCTTTCTATCTTTTTCCGCTTCCTTGCGGGCCTTTTCTAGATCTACTCTTGCAAGAGCTGCTTCTACACCATTCTCTGTTATAAATTCAGCCCATTCGACCAAAGTTTCAACCATTTCATCCTCTTTAACTACGGCAACGTTTTGACCTTTGACGAATAAATGACCGCGCTTGTTCCCTGCTGCTATTCCTAAATCAGCGCCTCTGGCTTCTCCTGGACCGTTGACAACGCACCCCATAATGGCGATTTGAAGAGGTATTTGTTTTTCCTCAAAGGCATTCTGTGCTTTTTGAGCGACTGTATAAACATCAATTTCTGCTCGACCACAACTTGGGCAAGCTATTAGGTCAACATTTTTTCTTTCGCGTAGACCAAGAGCCTCTAGAAGTTGTCGACCTGCTTTGGCCTCTTGAATTGGGTCTGCCGTTAAGGAAAACCGGATCGTATCCCCTATTCCTTCAAGAAGAAGAGTAGCTATCCCAGCCGTTGATTTAATAAGTCCCGAAGGCGGAGGTCCTGCCTCCGTCACCCCTAGGTGTAAAGGATGGTCAGTTGCGGTACTTAGCTGCCGATATGCTTCAACCATCAGTGAAACATCCGAAGCTTTTACAGAAATTTTTACTTTGTCAAAACCTACCTCTTCGAAATACGAAAGTTCAGTTAACGCAGATTCAACCATTGCTTCAGGGGTGACTTGATCTCCATGCTTTTTATACAAATCTGGATGCAAAGACCCCCCGTTTACCCCTATTCGGATTGGCACTCCATGCTCTCCTGCCAACTCAGCGACAGCTTTAATATGTTCAGGTTTTCTTATATTCCCAGGATTTAAACGAAGGCAATCTACACCAGCGGCGATAGCGGCAAGTGCCATTTTGTGTTGATTGTGAACATCAGCAACTACTGGGATTGGGGATCGCGGTAAAATTCTTGCGAGACCTTCAGCAGCGTCGGAATCATTGCACGTACACCTAACGATGTCTGCTCCAGCTGCTGCTAAGGCGTATATTTGCTGCAGAGTGCCCTCAACATCTGAGGTCTTCGTCGTAGTCATTGATTGAACTGTGATCGGTGCGTTACCTCCCACAGGCACTGCACCTACTGTTATTTGTCGCGTTTTCTTTCTAATTGATTGTGATGGGTTCTGCATTATTACACAGTCTAGAGGGATATCGGGTCGGCGATGTCAAGGTAGATTGCTGCTAACCCTATTGCGATGAGTACAAATACTACGGTGTACGTTAATGGCAGAAGTTTAGATGCGTCAGCATGATACCTGACACCTTTCTTGCTTCGAAAGCGCTCGTAAATTGCAACCGCTATGTGTCCGCCATCTAGAGGCAACAAAGGAATCAAATTGAAGAAGCCGATAAACACATTTATCGTTGCCAAAAACAGCAACAAACCTGGCCATCCCGCTTCTGTAAGTTGAGCCCCTATCCTCGTAGCACCTACTACTGAAACTACTCTTCCTTCATTGTTGCTTGAAGGGCCTATTGACTCATTCCCAGAGTTTGTTGAATCAAGTCCAAAAACGTTTGAGAAGAAGTCACCTAGCCCAGTAGGGCTAAAAAAGTTTCCTAACCCTACAACGGTTTCACGTGTAAGAAAACCAAATTCTTTGCCCGTTTCAAGGATTGCTTTAGCCGGATTTACTCTAATATTTTTAAATTCGCTCCTCGCAATACCTATGAAGCCTATTTCATTATTCTGGTTATTTCCTAAACTCTCTCGTGAACCAAGTTGGCCTTGGAGAATGTATGTCTCTCCATTTCTTTGGACTTCAAGCGATATAAGTTCATCAGGTGACTCCGATATTGCAGTAGCGAAATCCCACCAGCCCTCAACTGGCATTTGATTAAGCTTGGCAACTCTATCCCCTGCTTCAACTCCCATCTGTTCGGCCGGTCCATTATCCAAAGTTTCCTTAACAATCCATTCTGATTCGTCAACTTTAATTCCATTCCCTACTAGTACGGCGTAAAGAAAAACTAATGCCAGGAAAAAATGCATTATTGAACCAGCGCTTGCTAATAGTAACCGTTTATGAAATTTTGAATTCCGGTAAGTTCGATTCTCATCCTCAGGCTCCACGGGGTCTAGATTATTCATTCCTATTACTCGCACATATGCCCCGGCCGGCACTCCCTTAATTCCGTACTCCGTTTCACCTTTTCTAAATGACCAGATTAATGGACCGAAACCTATAAAAAATTCCGTTACTTTCATTCCAGCTTTTTTGGCAACAACATAATGGGCGAATTCGTGCAAGAAAAGAATTGTCACCAGTGAGAGAACGACAATCACACCTGCTTTGCCAGCGCTCAACCCAAGCAAAATTAACAGTGCCGCTATTGTCGCCAATCCAATTGGCGACCCGTTTCCTTCTCCCTTAGCTACTTCTGACCCTTTTGATCCCTCTTCCGATATTTCAGACTTATAAACCATTCTTAAAGCTTTTCCATTACGGCGGTCGCTATTACCCGTGCTTTTCGATCAGCAGCGTAAATATCATGTTCGGTCTCAGCGAGAACCCCATCAAACTCATTTAGCGTCATCTGAATGATCTCAGGTATTTCCACCCATTTTATAACTCTTTTTAAGAATGCTTCAACAGCTATCTCGTTTGCAGCATTCAACCAAGCTGGAGCGGTTTCCCCTATCTTCCCTGCTTCGTAGGCTAGACCTAAGCAAGGAAATGCTTCTTCGTTTGGTTTTTCAAAATCAAGGCGCCGCATTGTATCCCAATTTATTTCTCCCCATGGAGCCTCTCCACGTGTCGGGTATCTAAGAGCATAGGAAATTGGCAATCTCATATCAGGCATTGATAATTGGGCAATGACCGAGCTATCAACAAATTCAACCATTGAATGAATAACGGATTGAGGATGGACAATTACGTCTATCTGGTCATACCCAATTCCAAACAGTTCATGCGCCTCAATAACTTCAAGGCCTTTATTCATCAATGTAGACGAGTCAATGGTTATCTTTTGACCCATACTCCATGTTGGGTGATTTAAAGCATCCTCTAACGTAGCTTGATTCAGTTCAGTTTTTGTCCATTTCCTAAACGGGCCTCCACTAGCCGTAAGTAAGAGCTTCTTCACTGTAGTAAAAGGTTCATCTGCGTTTGTTGTGTCCCCTCCCAAACATTGGTGCAATGCACAATGTTCACTGTCAACAGGAATGATTTGTGCATTTTTTGATTCTCTAGCCTTTTGAACTATGGGACCACCTGCGATTAATGATTCTTTGTTCGCTAAAGCTAACCTCTTCCCAGCATTTAGAGCGGCGAGAGTCACAGGAAGCCCTGCAAAACCAACTATCGCATTAACGATTACATCGCTTTGAGTCGCAGCCTTTTCTAAGGCTTCCTTACCGTGATAGACCTGCAGGGTGTCAAATTCTGTTTTTATCTTTTGAGCAGCTGCAGCATCAGCCATTACTACTAGAGAAGGTTTGAATTCCGCAATCTGCTCAATTACCAGGTCCGCTGAAGATCCCGCTGCTAGAACCTCAACTGAGAACTCTTCTGGGTTTCTTCTAATAACGTCTAAGGTTTGAGTTCCGATTGAACCCGTCGACCCAAGGATTGCAACACTAGTCATCTTTCAAAGTCTAGGGCTATATCCGAATTCTAAACATAATATTTGTTCTACCGTGACGGGTGAGAACGAAATCAGCCCATTATCTTAACCATATAGAATACTGTTGGCAGCACGAACAACAATGTGTCGCATCTATCTAGCACGCCTCCATGGCCAGGTAAAACAGTTCCCATGTCCTTGATTTTTAAATCTCTCTTAATTAAAGATTCTGCCAAATCACCTATTGGGGCGATAACTGCAACGACGATTCCAAGCAATAACGCATTGGAGAAGCCAAAGGGTTCACCATCAAATGGGCCGACGTTGAAAACTGATAAGAGAACTCCAACGCCAACTGTTGCAACAGTTCCTCCAAGCAGACCCTCAATAGTTTTGTTTGGACTGGCTTCTGTCAGTGGTGACCTACCCAAGGCTTGACCTATGAAGTACCCTCCGATGTCATATCCTGCAGCGAGTAAGATCGCTGCTAGGAAAAGTCCCTTTCCTTTGGGATCATCAAGAAGCAGAACTGCGTGAGATCCGAGAAAACCAACGTAAACGACTCCAAGCATTAGCGCAGATAAATTGGGAACAGGTCGCGGACCTCCTATTCCCAGAAGGTACCAGAGAGCTCCCGTTAACACTGTAAGGAAAAGGACCAATCCGATTGCCCCTTCTCCTCTCCAATAGGCAGCTAACGGCATACAAACTGAAGCTACAAGACCAACCAAAGTTGGAGGCTGCCACCCAACTTTAAAGAAACTCTGGAACAACTCTGTCGCTGCCACTCCGAGCATGACAGCAATTAATACAACCGTTACTAACTTGCTTATAGCCAGGCAAAGGATAACTATCCCTGCAAGCACTAACCCAGTTGCGATTCTTGTAAGAGTTTCTTTCGAACCCATTCCGGAACGACGTGACCTTTTCCCTTCCGAAATGATTGATTCAGTCGTTTCAGCTAAATCAGCAGGTTTTTCATAGGAGAAAAAATCCTCGGTCTTCACTTCGTCACCAATAGTGAGGTCAACGCGTGGCGGAGCTTTGGGAACTTGCTCATCTTCAGCAGAGACTGGGTCATCGGCCCATTGGGGCCCATCACTGAGTGTTGACCACGTTTCTGATTTCGCTGACCCTTGATTTGAAACAGTAGGTGTTTGTCCTGTTCCCGGTTCAGTCCAATGAGGTAACCCATGGTTGACGGCCTGTTCTTCTGTGTCTCCATCTCGGTCTTCTGGTCTGTTCATATACCCTCCAAGAGTTTCTATCCTAGCTTAGACCTCTAACAACTCAGATTCTTTCTGCGTTAGCGTTATATTAATTTCATCTTCATATCTGCGTGTCAATGTGTCAACCTTGTCAGATGCCCTCTTTGTTTCATCTGAAGATGCATCCCCATCTTTCCCCAAAGCATCCAAATCTTGCCTAGCGGAGCGTCTGACTCCACGAATTGCGACTCTTCCTTCTTCCGCTAGAGTTTTCACAACTTTGACTAATTGTTTTCTTCTTTCTTCAGTTAATGGGGGAAAATTTAACCTGAGAACAGATCCATCATTTGATGGACTTACTCCAAGGTCTGCAAGAAGAACAGCCTTTTCTATGGCTTCTATAGATCCTTTATCAAATGGTGAGATTACTAGCAACTGGGCTTCTGGAACTGAAAAACTTGCAAGTTGTTGAAGAGGGACTTCGCTACCGAAGTAATCAATTGGGATCCGTTCTACTAATGCTGGGCTGGGTCTCCCGGTCCTAATAGTTGAGAATTCGTGCCGTGTTCTAGCTACAGTTTTCGCCATTTTTTCATCTGCTTCAGAAAGGACAAGATCTACAAGTTCGCCACTCATCAGCTACCTAGCTTACTAGAGTTCCTACGGGATCGCCGGCGAGAATCTGCCCAACGTTTCCATCCCCCATCAGATCAAAGACAACAATAGGCAGGTCATTATCCATACAAAGTGAAATTGCGGTGGAGTCCATTACCTTAAGTCCTTTGCTGAGCACATCAATATAACTTATCTCATCCAAGAGGTTTGCATCTTCGTGCACACGCGGGTCAGCGTCGTAAACACCTTGTATGCCCGAATGTGTTCCTTTCAGGATGGCTCCTGCTTCAATCTCTACGGCTCGAAGAGCTGCGGTTGTATCTGTAGTAAAAAATGGATTCCCAGTTCCACCAGCGAAAATTACCACTCTGCCTTTTTCCAAATGGCGAAGTGCTCTGCGTCGAATATACGGTTCTGCCACCTGACTCATATGAATCGCTGATTGAACTCGTGTTGGTTGCCCCAGTTGTTCAAGGGTGTCTTGAAGGGCAAGGCCATTAATTACCGTCGCTAGCATCCCCATGTAATCAGCTTGGGCTCGGTCCATTCCAGCTCCGGAACCTGCCATGCCTCGCCAGATATTACCTCCGCCGACAACAATCGCTAGCTCTACTTTAAATTCGGATCTGACTTTAACAATTTGACGCGCTATTTCCTGGACGACGTGTCCATCTATTCCGTAACCGTCTTCCCCAGCGAATGCTTCGCCGGAAACTTTTAGAACTACCCGATCCCAGCGTCCACTCAACAGGTTTTTTCCGGAATCATCCACTTTTGTATAATGCCTTGTCTAGCGGCGTTGTGCATGTCATTGTCAAGAATCCATTTGATAGAGAGACTAAGAACAAACTAGTCACCGATGAAAGCTTGCACAAAGTTGACTATTGAACCATTCCCTATCTTTTGCGAAACAGTTTCTTTCTCTCCGAACATTCCCTGTTCAAGGAGAACTCGCTCGCTAAGCCATTTGGAGACTCTTCCTTCTACAATTTTTTCCCATGCCGCTTCAGGTTTCCCTTCAGCTTTAGTTACTCCTAAGGCGCTTTCCCGTTCTCTCTCTATTTCTTCGCTTGGAACTTCTTCTCGCGTAAGAGCTGACGGTTTAGCGAATGCGATGTGAAGGGCAACTTCATGTAAGATCTCTGGCGAGACGTCCTTTCCTAGTACCACTACTCCATTGATGCCTCGACCATCTTGATCAGTGTGTAGATACACGTCCACCATTGAACCTTCTTCGATTGTGATCCGCTTTACAGTACCGAGCTGGATATTCTCTTTTTTCGCGATCCGAAGATCGTCTATTGCTTCTTCTTTCTTAGATACAGAGTCTTCCCCTTCATCCAATACAAGTTCTGCAATTTCTTGTGCGAGATCCAAAAAGTCTTGAGCTTTCGCAGAGAAATCTGTTTCAGATTTAAGTTCGACTAGCGCAACTGCTTTGCCATCTCGCGCTATCGCTATTGCTCCATCTGAGCTTTCTCTGTCGCTTCTGCTATCAGCTTTCGCCAATCCTTTTTCTCGTAAGGCTTGAAGGGCTGCGTCAAAATCTCCTGATTTTTCTTCTAGGGCTTTCTTAGCATCCATCATGCCAGCCCCTGATGCCTGTCGGAGTTTTTGTACGTCCTTTGCTGTAAATTCTGCCATTAACTCTCTTCCTTTTTTTCTTCATCTCCTGATTGAACTTCAGGAGTAGCCGAGATTTCAGTAGCTATTTTTCGTTCTCTTTCCTGAAAGGCGGCTGCCGCCGCTTTCTGAGCTTCTTCCTGCTCTGCTTCCTTTACCTGTTCAGAGACTTGAGGAGCTTGCGTTGACTCTCCCTTTTTCGATCTCATGAGTTGCCCCTCTTGAACTGCTTCGCAGATCACTCGGCACATAAGTTCTCCCGAACGGATCGCGTCATCGTTCCCTGGTATAACGTAATCTATGACGTCTGGATCGCAATTTGTGTCTACAACAGCTATGACAGGTATCCCAAGTTTGTTTGCCTCAGTAACGGCAATGTGTTCCTTTTTGGTGTCTAGGACAAAGACGACTTGGGGTCTTTCTCGTAGCATGCTTATCCCACTTAAATTCCGCTCAAGTTTCGTCAATTCTCGTGAGAGCATCAAAGCTTCCTTTTTGGGCATTTCATCGAATTCTCCGGAATCTCGCATACGTTGGTATTCTTTCATTTTTCCTACACGTTTAGCCATGGTCTCAAAGTTAGTAAGCATTCCTCCAAGCCATCTCTGATTGACATATGGTTGACCACATTGCTGAGCGAAAGACTGAACAGCGTCTTGCGTTTGTTTTTTAGTTCCCACAAAGAGAACCATCCCTCCTCCCGCTACTGTGTTGCGAACAAATGCGTAAGATTCAGAAATTCTTTCTAAAGTTTGATTTAGGTCAATCAGATAAATCCCATTGCGCTCTCCATATATGAAACGCTGCATTTTAGGATTCCATCGTCTTGTCTGATGTCCGAAGTGAACTCCGGCTTTGAGCAACTGGCTCATAGTTACGACAGGTGACATTTTTCTCCTTCCACGGTTTAACGTCCCTGATGTCGGCGCCGAAACGACCGTGGATGACTTCAGGTGAATATTTACTTGAACTTCAAGCAAATGTGATTCTAACCACTAGCAGGAACTCTCACACTATGCTCGTGTAAATCTTTGTTCATCTACCCGCGTGGATGGGTACTTTTGTGGACAGTGCGAAGCCGTTCTTTACTCACATGAGTGTATATCTGGGTAGAGCTTAGGTCCGCATGTCCTAAGAGTTCTTGTACCTCTCGTAAATCGGCTCCTCCATCAAGTAGATGAGTTGCAAACGTGTGTCGTAAAGCGTGGGGATTTACTGGTACTGGTGACCGCCTATCTACCAAGCGGCGGATATCTCGTGAAGAGATAGGTTTCCCTCTAAGGTTCAAGAAAACAAAACCAGTATCTTCAACCTTGCCGAGCATTTCCATCCTCCCATTTGAAATCCAGGATTTAATGGCGACAATTGACTTTTCCGACAAAGGTATGATCCTTTCCTTGTTTCCTTTCCCTTTGACACGAACTAATTTTTTCTTAAAATCGAAAGCTTCGAATTGTAAGTCACAAAGTTCGCTAACACGAAGGCCGCTTCCATAAAGCAGTTCAAGCACTGCGTCATCTCGGAGTTTCCTCGGACCATCATCATCTGCGATAAATGGTCGTGGTTCGTCAAGCATTACTCTAAGTTCTTCATTTTTTAGAACTCTAGGCAATCTTCCCTTACCAAGCCGCGTTTGTAGATCAATTGTCGGATCTGAAGCGAGAAGTTTTTGATGTTGTGCCCATTTAAAATATCTTCTTAGCGAGGAGGCCTTGCGTGCGATTGTTTTTCGAGCATAATCTTGCTCTTGCAACCATGCTAAATACAGTCGAAGGTGCCTTCGAGTTACGTCTACGGGTTGGTTAATACCGTTTTCATCACACCAATTGATAAACGCCAGAGTATCTCGTCGGTAGACTACGAGGGTTGATTCTGAAACTGATGTGAGTGCTTCTAGAAATTCCTTTATTTTCCAAGCCATAGTTATAGAGTACCCATTTGGGTGAGTCGGAAGCGTTATGGCGGTTAGGAGAGTTAGCTAGTTCAACACCTCTCGCATATATTTTATGACTGCTTGTGTTTCAGAAATCGTTATTTTTGATGAGAAAGCCGGCATTCCTTGCCCTTTCCCATTCTGGATAACCGTTACCATCATTTCGGGGTTCGGGTAGGTTTCTAGGATCTCTCCATTATTGACCTTTTTTCCTCTTCCTCCTTGTCCAGAGGGCCCATGGCAAGAAGTGCAGTGAATCCCCCAAATCTCTCTTCCATCTACTAATTCCTGATCAATGACTCCATCAGGTCCAATCGGCACTTCTGGGACGACGCTATCCCCGCAGGAAGTAAGGGCGGCTATTAGGAAAAGAGCTTTAAGTTTTTTTCGTTTCTTTTTGTAGGCGCTGTGCATTACCACCCTTTGAATTCAGGTGATCTTTTCTCTTGGAAAGCCTTCATCGCTTCAGAAATATCTTTTGTGGTGAAATTAAATGTTTGAGAAGTCCCTTCTTGATCAATAGCTTCTGCCAAAGAATTAGAGAAAGAACGGTTCAGCATTGCCTTACTCATTGCTATCGCTCTTGGAGGTCCAGTTGCTGCTTTAGTAGCGACTTCGTTTACTTTCGTATCAAGCTCTTCTGCAGAGACTACGTAATTCACTAAACCCATGCGGTTCGCTTCATCGGCTGAAATCACCTCAGCTAGAAGAACTAGTTCTTTAGCTTTTTGAAGACCGACAATTCTCGGGAGGAGAAAAGATCCGCCGAAATCAACTGATAATCCGCGTTTCGCGAAAATTTCACTAAACCGTGCTTCTTCTGATGCAATAACAATGTCGCAACAAAGCGCTAAATTCATCCCTGCTCCAACTGCTACTCCTGGAATTCGTGCGATGGTAATTTTGGGCATATTGAATAAGGCAAGACAACAATCGCCAACTTTTCTCATAGATTCAAGTTGGTGCAATCGTTCCCCATCGTTCTTGCTTCCCATTGCACTTACGTCCGCACCTGAACAAAAATCTGAACCAGCGCCAGTAATGATTACTGCCCTTACACTGTCGTCATACCCGAGGCGGGTGAATACATCCGTTAATTCATCCCACATTTTCGATGTAACCGCGTTTTTGACCTCTGGTCTGTTAATAACGACTGTTGCAATTTTTTCAGTTTGATTTACCTGTATTTCATCCATATAACAACGATACTAGAACACATGGGGTTTAATCCGGCTAGAAGGTATCGTAAATCGAAATTTGATTATTGTTTCGTTATAGTGGGGCTCTTTGTATTACTTGGACTTGTGATTTGGGCTATGGTCGGCTGAATGTTTTGGTCTGATGAAGATGTGGATGTGCGGCTGGTACAGCCGTATCAAGCCAACAAGATTTATATTTGCCCTGGATGTGGTAGAGAGATTCCTGCAGGGCTTGGCCACCTCGTTGCCGTTCCTAAAGAAGAACCCGCGCTTCGAAGACATTGGCATAAAAGTTGCTGGAAAAATCGAGAGAATCGTCCACCGTTGAGTTAAGACGAAACTTAATCTCTTTTTTCTTTAATTTTTGCTCGTTTACCAATCCGGTCGCGTTGATAATAAAGTTTTGCTCGACGTACATCTCCACGAGTGACTGGTTCAATCTTCTCAATAATTGGTGAGTGAACCGGGAATGTTCTTTCAACCCCAACGCCGAAGGAAACTTTCCGCACGGTAAAGGTTTCGCTTATACCTCCACCTTGACGAGCAATGACTACTCCTTCAAAGATCTGGACTCGTTCACGACTTCCTTCAACCACGCGAACGTGGACCTTCACAGTATCTCCTGGAGAAAATTCTGGTATGTCTTCTCTCAAGTTCTCATTATCAATATGATCTGTGAGTTTCATATGTAGCCCTTATTTAATGTGAGTTTCACCAACCCATTGCGAACCCTGTAAGGATACGGACTATTTTGTCGGACTCCAATCATGATCAGGTTAATTTGAAAGGAATTCAAGTTATTCCAAGTTCTCTTTGATAAGTTTCTTTTCTTCTTCCGTCAATCCGCCTCTTGCTTCTATTAGGTCAGGGCGCTTTTCTTTAGTTAATTTTAAAGACATAGCTCTTCTCCATTCCCTTATTTTCCCGTGGTCGCCGCTGCGAAGTATTTCTGGCGGAGTGAAACCTCGAAAATCCCACGGGCGGGTGTAATGGGGGTATTCAAGTAAGCCATTTGAGAATGACTCCTCTGATGAAGATTCTGAGTTCCCCATGACTCCGGGTATTAAACGAATAACGCTTTCAATAACTACTAACGCCGCTATTTCACCTCCAGCCAATACAAAATTTCCTATTGAAATCTCATCATCTATCAGATGATCTTTAACTCGTTGATCAATCCCCTCGTATCTAGCGCAAAGAAGTGAGAACCCATCAAGTTTTGAGAGTTCATCAGCTTTCGCCTGGTCAAAGACCTGTCCAGTTGGGCTAAGAAGAAAAAGTGGTCGTGGCGGTTTGGCTTGTTCCACTACTTTAAAAATAGGTTCCGGCTGAAGCACCATTCCTGCGCCACCACCAAATGGAGAGTCATCCACACTTTGATGGTTATCTGATGTTCCCGAACGGAGGTCGTGGCAGGCTAGTTCCAACAAGCCTCGTTCTCTCGCCCGCCCCAGAATTGACTCATTTGAGAAGTCTTCTATCAGCGTAGGAAAAATGGAAAATACGTCAATTCTCAAGTTCTTCAATCCGGGAAAATACCCTTTGGTGTTTGAACAGTTATGGTTTGGTCTTTAATAGTGGAAAGAAAAGTAACTGGCACTAATGTGCCATCATCCAAGACAAGAAGGTCACTAGCAGGGTTAGCTTGTATCTCTACTATTTTCCCCCGGTCATGCCCTTGATTATCTGCCACAGTTTTTCCGATTAAGTCGTGGACCCAAATTGCCTCACTGTCTTCAAGCGGCGTCGCAAATAGTTTTTCGCCAGAAATATCATCTGCTGATTCTCGGGAATCAATTCCTTTGAATGAAACAAGATGCTTATTCTGATGAGTTCGAGAGTTTTCAATGATTAGCTCTTCTCTTGAAGATAAGAAAAGAACAGACCCCGCAGCTACCCGTTCTTCTCTGTCCGTGGTTAAGCGGACACTGACTTCTCCGCGCAGACCATGGGGCTTACCGATTCTTCCTATTTCAAGCAGTTTCATAGGTTCCATTCCAATCTTGATCTTCAAGACGGACTCTCTAAATTGAATCCTACATTCTGAGAGGGTCGTGATAAGGATTTATGTTCTATACCCTCAGTTTTTTCAGGTTTAATCCACGAATTCGACTGAGACTGCAACACCGTCACGAACTGCAGCGGCTCTTGTTACTGTTCTTATAGCGTTTGCGATTCGACCACGACGGCCAATCACACGCCCCATATCGCCATCACCGACCTTGACGGCAAGAGTTGTTTCTTCTTCATTGCCCTGAATATTTATTTGAACTTCATCAGGTTTCTCAACTACTGATTTCACTATGTGTTCAAGAACATTGTACGCGTGGCTGACCACATTATTTTCTTCACTCACTAATCTTCACCTTCGTTTTCTTTAGAGTCTTCAGAGTCTTCTTCATTGCTCTCTGAGTTGTCTTCAACGGCTTCAGGAGGCACTTCGTTTATAGGTTCTGAGGCCTCTTCTTCCGATTCTTCCGATTCTTCCGATTCTTCCGATTCTTCCGATTCTTCCGATTCTTCCGATTCTTCCGATTCTTCCGATTCTTCCGATTCTTCCGATTCTTCCGATTCTTCCGATTCTTCCGATTCTTTTTTCTCTTCAACAGTGGTTTCTACCGATGCTTCTGTTGAATCTGGCTCCTCTGTTATTTCTTGTTCTGTTTCCGTGGTTCCAATGTTTACTTCTTTGACAGCATAGACAATGGGCTCTAATGGTTTTCCTGTGAATTCTTCCCAAGTGCCCGTAATTCGAAGTAATTTTTCTACCCGTTCAGTTGGTTTCGCTCCATTCCGTAACCAATGCAAAGCTCTTTCATTGTCAATATTGATTACAGAAGGTTCTTGCCTTGGTTCATAGGTCCCTAATATTTCAATAAATCGGCCATTGCGTGGTGAGCGACTATCTGCTGCCACTACGCGGTATGTGGGTTGTTTACGTTTCCCCATTCGTACAAGGCGGAGTTTAACTGCCACGTTTTCTTCTTTCTGAGATTAAAGCCACTTTGGCAATCTCTTCCTAGATCAGTTCGTATCCTATTTGGTTTTCTTACAGATACACACTTAAAAAAAATTACTTTTCGGTCGTCACATATTGTGCCGAGAAAAATCGTCGCTTCAATGATCTTTGGGATATTTCTTTAAATAGATTATTTCCTTTAGTTTGAGAATGTTCCAAATTCACTCAGATCAAACTCGTCTGAAGTTTCAGATTGGGAAATTTCAAACTGATTTTTCTGTTTCTCCCGAGAGCTCGGATTACCTTTCTTGCGTTTTTTTGAACCTTTTCTTTTGTTCTTCCTACGAGGTTTCACTGCACCCTTCATCATTCGCTTTATTTCTTTGAATTGCTTCAAAAGCGAACTAACTTCCTGAACACTAGTTCCAGATCCTTTAGCGATTCTGCTGCGGCGCGACCCATCAATGACAGTTGGATTGTTGCGTTCTTCAACAGTCATTGATGTAATGATCGCTTCCATCCTAGCTAGGCGACTCTCATCTACATCCGAAGGGTCAGCGCCAGGAGGTAGGTCCGGCATCATCCCGACAATGTTCTCTAAAGGACCCATTTTTTTCAGCTGTTGCATTTGCTCAAGGAAATCTTCCAATGTGAATTGCCCACTAATCAGCTTTTGAGTTGCTTTCTTCGCCTCTTCTTCGTCAAAAGCATCTTCTGCCTTTTCTATTAGAGTTAGCACGTCTCCCATCCCAAGAATGCGACTAGCTAACCGGTCTGGGTGAAACTGTTCAAAATCTTCTAACTTTTCTCCGATAGACGCGAAAGCTATTGGCTTACCCACTACAGATTTAGCTGATAGTGCTGCTCCACCTCGAGCATCTCCATCCAGTTTTGTTATTACCATCGCGTCTAACTCAAGTTGGTTGTGGAAAGATTCCGCAACATTAAGAGCTTCCTGTCCTGTCATTGCATCAATCACCAAGAATGTGTAATGAGGTTCTACCGAGTCAGATATCTGCCTTAGTTGTTGCATCATTTCTTCATCGATAGTCAATCGTCCAGCGGTGTCACAAATAACGACGTCTCGACCAGTTGCCTTAGCTTCTTTGATTCCTTTGGCTGCCACCATAACTGGGTCACTTCCCTGCGAGAAGACTGGTACGTCAATTTGGTTCGCTAGAGTTCTTAGTTGCTCAACAGCTGCTGGTCTCTGAAGGTCAGCGCCTATGAGTAACGGGTTTCTTCCCTGGGATTTGAACCATTTCGCTAACTTGACAGCATTTGTAGTTTTTCCAACTCCCTGCAAACCAGCGAGAAGAACCACTGTCGGTGGCTTATCAGCGTAGGAAATTGTCAAGGCTTCCCCTCCGAGGATGCTGACAAGTTCTTCGTTTACAGATTTGATTACTTGTTGAGCAGGGTTTAAAGCTTTATGAACTTCAGCTGATAAGCATCTTGCCCTAACGTTTCGCTGGAAGTCTTTCGCTACCTGGAGATTAACATCTGCTTCAAGTAAAGCAGTTCTTACTTCTTCTAGGACATCGTTAATCTGGGTTTCAGACAGTCGTCCTTTGCTTTTGAGACGCCCAAAGATGTCTCCTAGGCGGTTGGTAAGGGAGTCAAACATTTCTTTCTCTAATCGAATTTATTTAGTGGCTAGTCTTGTAATACTGCGGAATTTATTTCTCTGGTTGAAAATCAAATAAAGCTTCTACGAAATCTTCAGGGTCAAATGGAATTAGGTCTTGAGATTCCTCGCCTATCCCTATGAATTTTACTGGTATTCCTGTTTCTTCTTGTATGGCGAAGATAATACCACCACGCGAGGAACCATCAAGCTTGGTCAAAATAATACCTGATATATCAATAGATTTAGCAAAGTTTTTTGCTTGTTCCAAACCATTCTGTCCAGTAGTTGCGTCTAAAGTGAGTAATATCTCCGTTACTATTCCCGAGCCCATGCTAGCGACGCGTTGGATTTTGGATAGTTCATCCATCAGGTTTGTTTTTGTGTGAAGCCTTCCCGCTGTATCTGCTAAGACGAGCGGGATTGACGATGAGTGAGCATGTTCTATAGCGTCGTAGATAACTGAACTTGGGTCCGCTCCTTCTGCTCCTCTTATTAATTCAGAGTTGCATTGTTGAGCCCATTTCTCTAATTGTTCTGCTGCAGCAGCTCGAAACGTATCTCCAGCTGCTAAAACAACTTTCTTACCCAATGATTCCTGCCAGAAAGCTATTTTTCCGATAGAGGTCGTTTTGCCAACCCCATTCACGCCGACAAAGATCCAGACAGCTGGATTACCCTCAAGGTTAAAGGTCCTATCTGGACCCGACAATAGATATTTCAATTTGTGTTTAATGCAATCAGTAATTTCTTCAATTGAAGTTAGCTTCTGTTCCTTGGCCTGTTGCTTCAGTTCCGTTACTAACGAAGTCGTCGTCCCTACTCCCACATCAGCCTGTATCAGCGCTTCCTCAACTTCTACCCAAAAGTCGGATCCTAAAGATCTGTCGCGATGAAATTTTGAGAATAACGAAAAATTGTTTCTTGTTTTTGAAACTTCTTTTGATATACGCGACATCAATCACGGCCTTCTGAGGCGTCTCCGCTCATCAATCAAATCTCCCTAAAGCTGCAAGCACTACTGTAAAAGTCATTTGTTCGCCATTTCTTAGAACTGTGACTTCGAGCGTGGTTCCCGGTGAACTTAATCGAATTCGAGCAGCTAATTCAGACATTCCTAGAATTGGGGCATCATCAACTGCAATGATTAAGTCACCAGTTTCTAAACCCGCCGAATCTGCAGGACTACCCATTACCACGCTAATAACTAGGGCACCTGCTCTCCCTAATGTTGGATTTTGCCCGCTTATCCCTAGAAATCCGCTTTCTAACGATTCTCCATTGGTTATCCTTTCAGCGACGAGGAATATTGTGTCAGTTGGGATAGCGAAACCAACTCCAATATTGCCTTCAACAACGCCGTCCGTTCGAATCAATGTGTTCATTCCTACGACGCGTCCTTGTCTATCAACTAACGCTCCTCCTGAGTTCCCAGGATTTATAGGTGCATCAGTTTGAATCATCTCAACCACTGCAATAGAACCATCGTAAATATTTTCGGTGGTGACTGCACGGTTAATTGCCGATACGATACCGGCCGTAACACTCTGTTCCAAACCAAAAGGGCTTCCAATCGCTACAGCGAGCTGACCCACCCTTACAGTTTCAAGTGTAGCGAAAGTTGCTTTTTTAAATGTTAGGCTGCCTTGTATCTGAACAAGAGCTATGTCTACATTCGGGTCAGCACCTAGAATTAGACCTGTGGCACGAGTCCCATCTGCAAGTTGAATCTCAACTGATTCTTCACCTTGCACAACATGTGCGTTTGTAACAACAACTCCGGTCTCATCAAAAATAATTCCGCTACCTGTCCCTGTTGCAGTATCAATTCGGACAACAGAAGGTCCAACTGCTTCAGCTACAGCAGCTACTGGTTCGACAGAATCACCTACTATCGGTGAAGACATGGGGAATGAAGCGATTGTCTCCACTTCTGTTGACGTGTTTCCGGTACCTGCATTAACTCCAATCATTATGCCCCCAGATAGTAAAGCTGCGCAGGCTAAAAACGATAGGATCACTCGCCTCTTTCTATCGCTCCTTTGTCGATTCTCACTTGATCTGGGAACAACTTGGTCAGATGGCCAAAACGGGAAAGCGGCATCGTTTTCTCCTCTTGGAGAGTGCTCTCTCCATGATTGGTTCCAAGGGTTCATTACCGATTCTCTAATCTAGTTTTAATCAATGTACTTACTCTAGCTTGAAAGCCATTAAGAATAACTCGTAATCCGCCAACGTAATTATTGAAAGTCAGCTTTCTTTACCTAGCAAAAATGGACTAAACGTTATTGGTTTGCGCATCCGCCATTTCGAACAACGTCTTCTTATCATGATCTATTATTGAGGGTTTTTCGCTAACAATTTTTGAAGACCCTCCTGGCTTCATGGTGACGCCATATAGGCAATCCGCTGTTTCCATGGTTCGTTTTTGATGGCTCACAATGATCAATTGAGCCTCATCTCTAAACTCTTTTACTAATTGGAGAAATCTTTGTAAGTTGACATCGTCTAGGGCTGCCTCAACCTCATCCATTACATAAAAGGGTGATGGTCGGCTTCTGAATATTGAGAATAGGAAAGCCAACGAGGTAAGGGACCGTTCTCCACCAGAAAGTAACGAAAGTTTCTTAATGTTCTTCCCTGAAGGTTTCGCCTCTATTTCAATTCCTGTTTCTAATAAGTTATTTGGTTCTGTTAATTTTAGGGAACCCTCTCCCCCTGGAAAAAGAGACGAGAACAAGTTCTCAAAGTTCATACTTATATCAGCGAAAGCGGCGGTGAACACAGTAACAATTTCTTGGTCAATAGCTTTAATGACTTTGTTGAGCTCGCGTCGAGAGTCTCGAACATCTTGTAGCTGCGCTTGAAGAAATTCAAACCGCGAATTGAGCTCTTCATACTCTTGTAGCGCTAAAGGGTTAATCGGGCCCATAATTTTGAGTTCTCGTTCTAGTTCGCGCACTCGACCTTTAGCAGTCACGCCTTCAATAGGTGGACATTCTGTAGAAATGGCGGCTCCTGGTTCACAATCAAGTTCTCTTCTAACTGTTTCTACGAGAGCTTCTAATTTAAGAGAGTACTCTGATTCCTTAAGTTCAGATCTGTGTAGTTCTTCGCGTATTTGGCTTAGTTTTATCTCCGCTTCACTTCTTTGTATCCTGTACCCCTCAAGTTCGCTGACAGCTTTTTGCGCAGAGTCGGACTGGTGTTGTCGCAATTGTCGTAACTCAAGTAGCTCTATTTCAAGCATTGAAGATTTTTCTTCAACTACTGTTCTCAAGAATTCTGCTAACCGGAGTCGTTTCTCCAAGTTCAACCGTCGAGACTCTGCTTCTTCTCGCTGGTTTGTAAACCCGTTAAGACGATTCTCAATTTCTGAAAGTCTGCCTTGCAAGAATTTCTCTCTTTCATACATTGATTCGAGGCGGACATCTATCGCAGCCCGCTTCGCACCTACTTCTGCTGCGATGGTTTCTAATTCCTGTCTTCGGCTCTCGGCTATTTTTGTTCTCTCCAGTGCTTCCTTCTCGTGGGTCTCTAAGTCAGGCAGTTCGCCCACAAGGCGATTTTGAGAAACGATTTGTTCCTCTATATTGCTTTGTATAGAAATTTCTTGTTTCTCTAGAGCATCTATCTCTACACGAAGAGCACGAATATCACTTTCAGACCTAGATTTTGCCTCTCTTATCTCATCAAAGTCACGTTGTGATTGGCGCATTGACTCTGTAGAAGCATCAAGGTCTTTCTTAGATTGTTCAAGATCACGTTGTGATCGCCGGAGTTCGTCTTCGCACTGCCGAACATTGTCTAATGCAGTTTGGGATCTATCTAAGGCTTCTTCTAATGCACTGCCAGTTGCTCCTTTACCAGAGACCCCAATTCGCCATCCACGTGGACTGAAATGATCACCTTCCATAGTGACGAATACGGTCTCTGGGTATAGCAATGATTGTTCCACCCCTGCAGACCAGTCTGGAAGGATCCGGATTCCACTAAGAAATTTATCAAGAAGAATTTCAATTTCTGGTAAGTCAGATTGAACATGATCTCTCAAAGGGCTTTGGGGACTCTTTGATGGCGAGTCAGAAGGTGCGATTAACACTCCTCCTGAACGGCCTGAATTTTGAATCTTCGCAATCGTTTTTTTAGCTGTTTCAATATCATTTACTACGACTGAAGCCACACCTAGACCTATCGCTGCTTCAAATGCGGCTTCCCAACCATCATCCACGTGAATCAATTCAAGCAGTGACCCGTAAACACCTTCTATTTCAGAGACTTCTTCTATACCGCTTAATTTTCTTGACTCTTCCAAAGCAAGTGACAATGCATCTGCTCTAGCAACCCAAGATTTACTTTCAAGTTGAGCTTCTGCGTATTTTGCTTGAACACCGTTGAGAAGTTCTAATAGTTTGCCAGCTTCGCCACTTAGTATTTTGTGATTTTTTTCTGCACTATCTTTAGAATCACTGGTTTTAGATAGCTGTAGATCAAGTTCTCTCGTAAGCGTTAAGCAATTTTTCTCGGATTCTTTCAAATCCTGAAGTTGAACACTTAATTCAACAATTTTTATTTGCAGATTTTCTAGAGTCGTGTTGATCACGGCTAATTGCCCACGTGATTCAGCTGCAGCCGTTCCGCGTTCTTGCAATTCTGGGGCAAACTCCGTTTGGAAATTAGAACGTTGGGATGCGAGTTCTTTTTCTGCTTTGACTATTTCTTTCGTAGCTGGCACAAGTTCTTCTCGTATCACAATCGAATCAGATAATTCCTGTCGTAGCCGCGCTGTCTCAGCTTCGAGTGTTTCTACAACACCTTGATCGACTTGCATATCTATTTGCCGATGAATACTTGCTATCCGTTCTGTTAGAAGCGCTCGAAGACCTTTAGCTCGTTCTCGAAGGCCTTCTGCTTGCGCGAGGTGGTCCGCTGCATCATCTACTCCACTTGTTGCCAATTGATCCTCGGATTTCTCAATTTGGCTATCAAGTCCAGTTAACGATGATCTAATCCCACGTTCTGATTGGTGGTGTTGGGTTTTAGCACCTTGAATGGCTTTGAGCCCTTCTCGGAGAGATGCTATTTCTTTCCCAGCTAGATGACGTCTCAGGGTAGTCAATTCATCAAACAAGGATCCGTGTCTCCTAGCCGCATCTGCTTGGCGTTCAAGCGGTTTGAGTTGTCGTCTTACCTCTCTAAGAAGATCTTGTAGCCGCGTAAGGTTCTCTTCTGTAGCTTTAAGCCGGCGTTGAGATTTTTCTCTTCGTTTCCGGTATTTCAGGACACCGGCGGCTTCTTCAATAATTGCCCTTCTTTCTTCAGGCTTGGAGTTAAGAACGGCATCAATCTGACCTTGCGAAACAATGACATGTTGATGGCGACCCACCCCTGAATCACTAAGCAATTCTTGAATATCTAATAGTCGGCACGAGACATTATTCATGGCATATTCACTTTCACCATCTCTAAATAACGTTCGACTTATGGTTATTTCATTGAAATCAAGTGGGAGGATTTTCGCTGAATTGTCAATAGTCAGCGAAACTTCCGCACGTCCCAATGCTGACCTCTTCGTAGTGCCAGCAAAAATCACGTCGTCCATTTTTTGGGACCGAACCGACCCGGGAGCCTGAGCTCCGAGTACCCAAGCTACGGCATCAACTACATTTGATTTTCCGCTCCCGTTTGGACCCACTACAACTGTGACTCCGGATTCAAATTCCAACGTCGTGGATTCAGCAAAAGACTTAAATCCTTTAAGGGTTATTGATTTTAAGAACACAGCGTGAAACTAGTCGCTCTGGAGAAGAATTACACGTTTGTAGTTTAATTTTTTGTTTTTTTAAACTTGGCTTTGCTCACAGTAATAAGTCCAGATGCCGCCAAATTTTGATCTTGCAATTGGTTTCCGAGATCTTGGGCTTAGTTCTCCATGTTTCCCATAGACCGAATGATGGTCTTGATAAGCGCCTATCTCTCCGTTGGTATCGACATACTGGCTTCCCTCAATAGTTGATCCCCGATATTTAACAGCATCGTAAAGTGTTTGAACGATAGCTTGCCAGAGTCTCCGTACTTCATTTGTTGTTAATGAGTCGGAGACTCTGTCATATCTCAATCCGGCTTCAAAGAGTATCTCATCTGCGTACATAGGGCCTATGCCAATAACGAAGGACTCATCAATGAGCAATGTTTTGAGTTTAGCTTTTCTCGCGTGGAGATAATGGGCGAAATCGCCCCACGTAATTTGTTGAGAATGCTCAATAGGGTCAATCCCGAATTCAGATAAATCTGGTCGATCTTCCGGTATTTCTTCAGTTTCATGTATGGAAACGGATGCTTCGCCATTGTGGTCAAGTAGTCTCATTTGACCTTTTTGAGTAAAGGTAATTATGAAATGGGTTTTCACATGTCTTTCTGTTTTATTTGGAACTCTGAGGATTTGCCCGCCACTCCCTAAGTTAGCAAGAAGGCTTTTCCCGTTAGAGAAGTCAAATTGTAGCAATTTCCCAATACGTCCTACGCTTTCAACCTTTGTTTGATCTAACTCATTTTCGATTAACGCTTTTGACTTAGGACCGCCAACGGTTTTTGTTTTCACCACTTCAACAGATTTAACTTTTTTTCCGACACAATCTCGTTCTAAGTCTCTGCGAATAGTTTCAATTTCGGGGAGTTCGATCATTCTTTCCTTCTAGACGTAGATGAGTTTCGTATTTTAGCGGTTTCTTTTGCAAGTCATTCATCAGAAAACCTTTTCAAGGCTTTACCAGCAGCTGACTGTTCAGCTTCTTTTTTGCTTCTTCCTTCACCTTGCCCAACAATTTCATCCTCAATTTTCACAGAAGCATAGAAATGTTTCTCATGATCAGGTCCATCTGAGGTAATGCTGTACCTGGGAGTTGTAGAAAATTTCTGCTCAAAGATTATCTTCAGTCGACTTTTATAGTCTTCATTGTTTCGTGTTGAATATTCTGTAATTTTTGTTGATAGAAGTTCCAATACGAAATTCTGTGCCGCTGACCAGCCTCCATCTAAATAGATAGCGCCAATTACCGCCTCAATAGCATCTTCAAGCAAAGCTGGTGAAACTGATGCATTTCCAAGCCTCAGATAAGACCCCAACTCAAGCTTCTCAGCAACTTCAGCAAGACAAGTATGTCCCACGATTACTGACCTAAGAAGCGATAACTGTCCTTCAGATAGATCAGGGTACATTTTGTAAATATGTTCGGTGACGATCAGCCCCAAAACAGAATCGCCAAGAAATTCCAACTTCTCGTTTGGGTGAGATCCTTTATTTTCAGCAGACCACGACTTGTGTGTGAGGGCGACTTCTAGGAGTTCAAGATTCTCAAATTCGTAATTTATTCTTTCAGCGAACTCTTTGTGTCGTTCAGCGCTCAAGGAAATTATTGACCTAATCTGCTGTGAACATAGTCCACAGCATCTCGGACACTCTTTAAGTCTTCTAAGTCTTCATCATCAATTCTGAAGTCAATAGACCGTTCAGCTAGTTCCTCTTCAATGGCTTCAACAAGCTCTATAAGAGCAAGGGAATCGGCATCTAAGTCATCAGCGAAAGAGTTTCCCTCATTTATTGAGCTTGGTTCTATCTCTAGAATTTCAGCCAAACGGTCTTTAACGAGTTGCAGTAGCGCTTCTCTTCCGAGCGGTTCTTGTTCCATATGGGTTTCTGATGGCATGGGTACCTATCTTTCTATCGCAGGATCTGAGTTTACGCGATTCTATCCGTTTGTGCTTGGAAGGAATTCAAGAAATGAACTACTTGGGTGAAAGAATGGATTGGAGGTGGGCGATATGGTCATCTTGGGCGAGTTCGTGCGCAGTTTGTATTGCACTGAAAATTGCCCTTGCTGAAGAAGACCCGTGACTCACCATGGCTATACCTTTCACGCCTAGAAGGACTGCTCCTCCAACTGAATCTGGGTCAAGTTTTTCATATAACGGCAATAGCGCAGGAGACAAAAGTTCAGCTCCTTTCTCTGCTTCGGCTGATGAAGTAAACGCTCCTAGTAGGGCTGCTACGATTGCCTTTGCTGTTCCTTCAAGAGTCTTCAAGGCTACATTTCCAGTAAATCCATCTGTAACAATAACGTCAGCGACTCCACTCATGAGATCACGTCCTTCAACGTTTCCTATGAATTGCGCCGAACTTCGTTGTTGCCAGCCTTCTGAATCAAGGAGGGTAAATGACTCTTTCACAAGTGGGTTTCCTTTACCGGCCTCTTCTCCTATTGATAGCAATCCGACTTTTGGCTTGTTGATCTGAAACCTGTCACGAGCGTAAACAGCGCCCATTTCCGCGAATTGAAGTAGCCATTCAGGCTGGCATTCAGAATTAGCACCTGAGTCGAGAAGGATAACTGGGTGGTCCCCGTTAAGAACGGGGATCGGTGTTGCTATCGCTGGTCTGGACACTCCCTTTAACCTTCCCATTCTAAGCAGAGCTGATGCCATAGTAGCTCCTGTATTTCCAGCGCTAATCATTGCGGATGCTTGTCCATCTCGGACGGTTTCTGCTGCTCGAACGAGAGATGAGTCTTTCTTTCTTCTCACGCTTTGCCCTGGGTCGTCATCCATTTCAATAACTTCGCTGGCTTCTATGGTCGGGATACCATTGGTTTCTGCAAGAGTTTCAGGAGTGCCGACTAGCAAAACTGGGATACCTGAGTCATGGGCAAGTTGAGCACCTTTTATGATTTCGCTAGGTGCGTGATCTCCCCCCATAGCATCAACGGCTATTGGCAGATTTTTGCTAGGCATTACTTCCCTATTCTTAGTCAACCTCTATAACGGCACGCCCATTGTACCACCCGCAGTTTCCACAAACGTGGTGTGGTCGCCGTGCTGCGTTGCATCGCGGGCATGAGTTTAAACTGGTTGCGTGAAGTTTCCACGCGGAATTTCGGCGACTTCTGCTTTTCGCTTTTGATGTTTTCTTCTTTGGTACTGCCATCGTAAATCCAAGTAGTTAATCGATTAGCAAGTTGAATCTTGCGCAGGGTTGATCCTACCTAAGGAGAGAGGTTCTTGCACCCTTTCAGGACTCATGATTTTCATTGTCATCAAATTTCAATGCATCCAAAACTGACCATCTGGGGTCTTTATTTGATGCAGGTTTGTTATCCTCTAATTCCTTTTGTTGATCATGGAGTTGGAATTCAGCATCTACAGGACCTTCACAAGAATCCGAACACAGAGGAGCTACTGGTAAATTTAAGAGCGCTTGCTCCGTAAGCATAGGTCGCAAATCTAATTTCTCTCCGGAGGGGAATTCAAAGGTCTCACCTTCAGTCGAGTCATGTTCAAATATCTCTTGTATCGAAATCTCTGAAACCCCTTTGGCTTCTTCTAAGCATCTTCGGCAGGGACCAACCCAATGAAGAGACAACTTTCCATTTACCGCAATCTTTTCTACTAATCCTTCCACAACGAGCGTGCCTAAAAGTGCTTTTGATGATGAGTAACTTGTGGCTATGTCCACTGTTTCCCATTTGCATTCCACGTGTTTAGGGGACGCTGATCCTTGGAAGAGGTTTGGGACGTCAAGTATAAGGTCTGAGGTAGACGTAATTTCTTTAGTCAAGTTCATCCTGATCATAAAGTTCAGGTCGTCTTGATGCCTCTTCTTGATCCGGGCTATGAGCTTCTTTAAGCTCAGAAAGCGGATCGCCTTGAAGTTTTGATCTACCGTCAGCGACAGTTTTCTGAGTTTTCTTTAGAACTGCTTCAAAACTTGCGAGCCGTTGATCACAAAAATCTTCAGTTTCGAGTTGGAGCCTACGAGCTTCTGCTTGGGCTTCCTCAACAATACGTCGGGCACGTATTTCAGCAGCTTTCACAACTTCGGATTTTTGCACCATCTGACCAGCTCGAGCTCGGGCAAGGTCAATTAATTCATCACCTTCTCGCTGTGTCCTTGCGAGAAAGTCTTCTCGTTGTTTGAGCAGCCATCTTGCTGCTCGAATCTCATCAGGCAAACGAAGCGATATATCATTCAGAACAGAAATTATTTCGTCCTTATTTACCATTGACGACGAAGAGAGGGGAACCGGGCGTGCTGCATCAACAACGTTGATAAGTCCTTGAATCAATCTTTCCACCTCGGGTGCCTCATATGGTTCCACTGATTCAAAGGAACGATCATCGCTTTGGTCTCCAGATTCACTCATCTTCCAATCTCCTAGCGAGTAAAGCAGCGACGGCTTCAGGCACCATTGTTGTCACATCCCCACCCATGGTTGTTATCTCACGGATGAACCTACTTGAGATATGTGAGTGAGCAGGTTCAGCGGGGATAAAAATTGTTTCAATACCTGAAACTGATTTATTTGTTTGAGCCATTTGCATTTCTATCTCAAAGTCACCGGCAGAACGTAATCCTTTAACAACGACTGTCGCACCTAACGCAGATGCTGCATCTATGACTAAACCCGACGAGTTCGCCGTTGAGACGTTTGGTAAGTGGGAAAAACTTGATTTAAGCAATTCTTCTCTTTCCTCTAGAGTGAGAAAACTTTTTTTCTCAGGGTTTTGCATAGTTACGACTATGACTTCATCAAAAATGCCTGAAGCAATTTCAACTACGTTGAGATGCCCTAGGTGCAGAGGATCAAATGATCCCGGATACATTGCTTTTGTCATTTCGCTAACCTGTCCCTATCGAATGTTATAACAGAGGTTTTGAATCTTTTCCCATTCTCTCTATCCATTGTAGGAAATTCAGCGCTATCACCCAACAATTTACTATATCGCCCGTATCTAAAGGGGTAGGGAGATCTCTCTAGCAGCTATTATCACTTTCGTCTGACCGTAGCTTTGTTCTTTGATCGTTACCCAATGAGCGTTTAGGGAAATATTTTGGGAAGTTTCGATAACGACCACATTTGAATTAATTTGCGATATTAATTGATCCCAGAGCTCAAATTCGTAGGGAGGGTCCAAAATAACTACATCGAAATCTTCTGGTTTCCTTAAATAAGTCATTGCGTCTTGAAGGCTTATCTCTGCTTGATCCTCAAAGCCAAGCAATTGTAGATTATGCGTGACCGTATTTACAGATAGTTCACTATTGTCATTGAAAACTACTGAATCCGCCCCCCTTGATAGAGCTTCTAACCCTAGAGAGCCCGTCCCTGCAAATAGGTCAAGATAGCGAAGACCTTCTACTAAGCCATAACTATGCAACGAATTAAAAATCGCTTCTCTAACTCGATCCTTTGTCGGTCGAATTCTGTTACTTGAAGGGACAATAAGCTTTCGTCCACGAGCTGTACCGGCTACGATGCGCATGATGCGCTACGTTACCGTCAGACTTGCTTAGTGGCAATGGATCTCCCCGATGAAATCATTTGCGTTGATTGTGGTGGACGGTGTTATTTGGGTAGCAAGAAACCAGAATTAGGGTGGGAAGAAGGCATGGTGGTCTTCTATCGATGTAAGGAATGCTGGGATAGGTGGGATATTGTTCTTGATGCGGATGGCATTTAGACTTCTTAAGGGCTTTGGGGAGATCTCCACATGCAGGTCAACGAAGCTTCTCCATCAGCCAGAATTAATTCTTTACTTATCTCAAATCCCAAGCGGTAATAAAAGGAAACGTTTCTTGGGTTGCTAGATTCCAGATACGCTCCTAGTCCCGTTGCATCACAGATATCCAAGACAGGACGTAGCAGAGTCGCCCCTTTCCCTTTCCCTTGCATGCTTGGAATAGTCCCAACGGCTTGGAGGTACCAATGGGGTTCGTCTGGGTGTTCTAAATTAACCTCATATAAAGCTTGAAGGACTGTTGGAAGGCGCTCACCTACTAACGGCTCAAGGAAAGTTACGAAATCATTTAGGTCCTCATTATTGCCGTTCTTTTTTTTCTCAAATTTAGGTTTCCCCCAGATAGACGCAGTTGTATTTTCTTCGTCTATTCCGAACTGAGAATTAGCATTTTTTGAACTGGCTTGGGTTATGTATTCCCACCATTTCTGGACATTATTTTGGTGTTCACTCCCGGGGAAGAGCCATTCCATAAATGGGTCACTTGTGAATGCCGAAGTGAGAATAGTTGGGATTTTTTTTAATTTCTGCATTTCCCAAGTATTTCATCTTTCATGACTTGAAGAGATATTCCACCTCTTCATCTTTGAAGAAAAGCTTGACCTCATCAGCTAGGAGAGAAATATCAGAAACGTTTATTTCTGGAGTCAGTAAAGAAAAAGCTGCATCCCGAGCATGTTGAACCCATTCTTTGTCTCTTCGTAACGACGCTATTTTAAAATCGTTCTTCCCTTTTTGTGACACTCCCATGATTGTCCCTTCGCCTCTAATTTCAAGGTCTCTTTCCGCTAGCTCAAACCCGTCTGTTGTATCAACAAGCGCTTGCAACCTCTCAGTTGCTTCCTCAGCTTCTGAATCACTAACTAAATAGCATTTCGATTCAGCCTGCCCCCGACCTACTCTGCCCCGCAACTGATGCAGTTGAGCGATACCAAATCGTTCAGCGCTAAGAATCACCATGACGGTTGCGTTAGGAACATCAACACCCACCTCAATGACAGTCGTTGATACAAGAATGTCAAGGTCTCCCCGTCGGAATCGCTCCATTACCTGCTGTTTCTCTATTGGGGGTAACCGACCGTGCAATAAACCAAGTCGTAGATCATGCAATTCTTCTTTCTGGAGACGCAAGAAAGTTTCCTCAGCTGAGGTGGTTTGCATTTTTTCATTTTCCTCAATTAAGGGGCAGACAATGAACGCTTGATAACCAAGAGAGATTTGGTGCCGCAAGGCTTCCCAAATAGCCGGTGTGTCACTTACTCTCTCTGTATGAATGGGAGATCTCCCTAATGGGAGCTCATCTAGTACGGATACATCTAGATCGCCGTAAATAGTCATCGCAGCTGTCCGCGGAATTGGTGTCGCTGTCATGACGAGAACATCAGGAATCTTCGTTTCTTTTCCTTTCGCTCGTAGGGCCGCTCGTTGATCAACTCCGAACCTGTGTTGCTCATCAACTACAGTTAACCCAAGGTCAGAAAAAACCACCGAATCCTGAATCAGGGAGTGGGTTCCGACAACTATGTCTATGGACCCCTTAGAAAGTCCTTCTCGTATCGCTTGGCTTTCTTTGCCTGCGGTTTGACTGGTCAATAGAGCGATTTTTAGGCTCCGCTCTCCCAGCAAGGTATCTGTGTCTTGAACCATGAATCCTTCAAGCATTTTTGCAATACCTAAATAATGCTGTTCCGCTAAGACCTCCGTTGGAGCCATGATCGCTCCTTGTTTGTTTCCTTCCACAACTGAAAGTAGACCGGCTACAGCTACAAGTGTTTTCCCGGACCCAACGTCTCCTTGCAAAAGTCTATGCATTGGACTTGAGGAGCGCAGGTCGCTAAGGATTTCATCAATGACTCTCTTCTGAGCATTCGTCGGTTCAAAGGGTAATGAGCTAAATAGTTTCGCAACGTAATCGCCTGTGAAATCATGACCAATGCCTTCTACCGAAGATTCCAGTCGAAGTTTTCTAGCTATGAGTAGAAGTTGAATTCGGAAAAGCTCATCGAAAACAAGTCGCTTTCTCGCTTTCTGCATATCGGACATCTCATCTGGATTGTGAATCTTTCTAAATGCAACGTCTCTACTTATCAGTCCGTATTTCTTTCTTATTGGTTGTGGTAAAGGCTCCGCAAATCCTCTAACTTTAGATTTCTCCAAAGCATCATTAACCCAATTCGCGAATTCCCAGGTGGTCAATCCTGCTTTACCTGATTGGGGATACACAGGGACGAACCTTCCCGTTTTATCCCCGATCAAATCAACAACTGGGTTAACCATGCTATTTCGCCCGCGGAATCGCTCAAGTTTGCCGAAAATAATCACCTCTCTACCTAATGTGAGTTGTCTCTCTCGCCAAGGTTGATTAAAAAAAGTCAGCGATAGATTCCCGGTTCCATCTGAAACGGTTGCTGAAACCATCTGCCTCTTGTTACGGGTTCTTCGCTTCTGAACGTCTAAGATCTCAACAAGCACCATGCCCTCTTCCCCTACTTCAAGAGATCCTATTTTCGCTTCTTTCGTCCGGTCGATATACCGCCTAGGATAATGGGTGAGAATATCTAGAACAGATCCAATATCTATTGAAATAAGTGATTTTTCTTTTTTAGGACCGACTCCTTTCAATCTAGTCACCGGCAGTTCGGATAAATCCTCTAAAGTTAGTGGTGATGAGTCATCAGTCATTTTGTGTACTTGTTTGAACAGGCCAATTTGTCCTTGATGCGCGAGAACTTTTCCCTAAGGCAGTTGTTCCAATCAACTCTGCCATGCATGCCTGCTTATTCAATTCCTAAATAGTAGGGGTACAGGGGTTGGCCCCCATGATGTACCTCAACTTCTAGTTGAGGAGAATGCGTCTCTAACCATTTTTCGATTGCGGTTGTTGCCTCGTCAGAACTTCCTTCTCCAGCGATAATTGTGACGATTTCATGGTCTTCTGTAACTAAGTTTTCAAGCAATTTTTGAGTTGTCGTGATAAGTGACTCTGAAAAAACAATCACTCCTGAACGATCTAGACCTATCCAGTCTCCTTCACTTACTGTTCCTGCATCTGTTTCACTATCCCGAACAGCTTGTGTCACCTCTCCAGTCACAACCGCTGCTGCTACCGCCGTCATGGACTTTGCGTTGATTGAAGAGTCTACTTTGGGGTCAAAAGCTAGCAGCGAGGAGAAACCTTCAGGGATCGTCCTAGTGGGAACGACGCTCACATTCTTCTCTACCTGATCATTTACTTGCTCGGAGACTGGAATAATATTTTTGTTATTTGGGAGAATAATTATTTCATCAGCGTTCACTTGCTGAACAGCATCAAGGAGATCTCTAACCGAAGGGTTCATAGACTGCCCCCCACGGACTATCGCATGCACTCCCATTGAAGCAAATATTTTCTGCACCCCTTCTCCTGCTACGACTGCTATCACTGCTGAAGTTTCTGTTTCGGGGTTCGGCAAAGTGATTTCGCTCTCACCACCAATTTCTATGTGATCTTCATTATGGAATAATTCTTCATGTAGATCAGTTACGCGAATCTGATAAGGTCTTCCTACATTAATTCCTGTTTCCACTGCCGCACCAATGTCATTTGTATGGATGTGGCAGTTCCAGATTCCATCCCCACCCACGATGACAATTGAATCGCCTATCTCAGACCAGCCTGTTTTGAAGTTTTCTATCTTTGAGTCATCTGCATCTAAGAAAAACATAACCTCGTATCTAAGTTCGCTCACATCCTCTTCTCCTTGGTTTCCACCAACATGAGACTTCTTTATGTTTTCTATCCTTGCTGTCGCTTGCATAGGCGGTTCAATTGGGGTTCCATCAACGATGAAAAGAAAGGACTGTATCAACAATAGATATCCCGCTCCTCCAGCATCTACCACACCTGCGTCGCGAAGCACGGGCAGGAGGTCAGGGGTTCTGCTAAGAGAACGTTCTCCCTCTTCAGCAAGTTCTTTAAGGAAGTCCGCTAAAGGCAGATTCTCTTTAGATAGTTCCTCTGCCCTTTCAGCAATTTCTCGAGATACTGTCAGGATTGTACCTTCCACAGGTTTAAGCACAGAGCCATATGCTGCCTTTGAGGCGTGACTGAATGCAGTAGTCAGTGCTTTTGAATTGATTGCTTCTTCTCCGGAAAGACTATCGGCTAATCCTCTTAAAATCTGAGACAGTATCACACCAGAATTCCCACGCGCCCCCATCAAGCTTCCGTGACGTATCGCATCCCATTGAGCGCTTGGAGTGTTCTCTGATTCCTCTATTTCTTTGACAACTGAGCGAAGCGTAAATGACATGTTGGTTCCAGTGTCACCATCTGGAACGGGATATACATTAAGTGCATTAAGGCTTTCGCAATGCAGTGAAAGCGACTCGTTAAAAGCCAGTATCACTTCCTTAACTTGTTCAACGGAGAGAATATCAATTTGTCCCACGGTTGTTGATGGTACTAATTACTTGGCTTTAACGACGACATCATTACAATTTTGGGCTTTTTCATTAAAAATCGCAAAAGCTATCACGGTTCGCATCTCCCGGTTGAAGTCAGTTATTGTTTGTATACCCAATGATTTGAGGAGTTACCTTGCAGGGAGTAATAAAATCTTATGACCCAGGGACTAGAGATGGTGTAGTGATGTCTGAACGAGATTTCATTGAGTACGAGCTATCTCCAAATGCTCTTGAAGGGTCAATATTTCGAATGCTTCGTCAAGGCCAAAGAGTCATATTTGAATTAGATGAGTGTGGTATGGCAACAAATCTAAGCTTAGGGTCGGAGGTAGATATGGGTACTCCGGATTTCCTCCAATAGCGTCTTACAAAAGGTCAAATCACAATGGCAGATCACCCCCCGCATGGCATTTCAGAAGCTTTAAAAACTCAATTTGGTATCGACAACGTAACTTTGCATTATGGCTTATCTCAAGATGAACTCTTTCATGCTGCGATAAAAAATGATCGGGGGCGAATAAGTCTTGACGGTGATACCAACCAACAAAAAGCTTACTCAACATCTCTCGGAGTTGATGGACCTCTCGTCTACTACAGTGATCCTTCATGTACCGGAAGACCGGTTACCGACACATTTGCTGTAGCGAGAGCAGATGTAGAGGAAACTATTTGGTGGAAGGACGGTTTCTCGAAATTTGACCCAGACGCATTTGATCAACTGCTTGTAAGAGCTGTTGAATATCTGAATGATAAACAAGGGGATTTGTATGTTACTGATGTTTTCTGTGGTTGGGACCCTAAATTTGCTGAGCCCTACAGATTCATCGGAGAGTACGCAACCCACGCGTATTTCTGCAACATCATGTTCCCAAAGAACGTGCGCGATGATAGCGATCGTGTCGAAACTGGATGGACGATCTTGAATGTCCCTTCTTTTATCGCTGACCCTGAACGAGATGGAACAAAATCAAACCGGGCAGTGATCATGGACATTAGCACCCGCGTTGCTCTCGTGATAGGTCCAGCGGACTACTGCGGCGTTAACAAGAAGACGATGTTCACGGTAATGAATTTTGTTCTTCCTGATAAAGGTCAGCTCTCTATGCACTGCTCTGCAAATATTGGATCTAGCAATGACAGCGCCATACTTTTCGGTCTTTCTGGAACAGGGAAAACAACTCTTTCCGCAGACCCTGACCGTCTCCTTATCGGAGATGATGAGCATGTCTGGACTGATACAGGCGTGTCTAATTTTGAGGATGGTTGCTACGCCAAGTTAATTGACCTTGACAAAGAAGCTGAACCGGTAATAGCTGCGGCTTTAAGCATGAAAGGGACCCTTATTGAAAATGTTCCCAAACTTTCAGAAAAGGAGATTGTAGATACTGATCCGCAAGAGTTTGACCTTTCAGATGGTTCACGTACAGAGAACACTCGCTTTGCTTATCCTCTGACATGCAACCCTGGAGTGGCTTCTGGCGCTAAAGGACCTCACCCTAAAACGATTGTTTTACTCACTGCAGATGCTTTTGGAGTTCTCCCTCCAGTATCTATCCTGAACTCAGATGAGGTTATGTATCATTTCGTAACAGGTTTTACTTCTAAACTTGCTGGAACCGAAGTGGGTGTCACGGAACCTCAAGCCACTTTCTCTGCTTGTTTCGGAGATCCATTCATGTCACAAAAACCTCATGTATATGCTGGGTTACTAGCGAAACGAATGGGGGAACACGACACTCGATGCATTCTCTTGAATACGGGCTGGACCGGTGGCCCCTATGGTACTGGGAAGCGAATGTCGCTAAAGCATACACGAGCTCTTTTGAATGCTGCTCTAGCGGGTGAATTCGATGATGCTGAGCTAGAAACTGAACCGATTCTTAATCTACGAATGCCTATAAGTTGTTCTGATGTTCCAAACGAAATATTGAACCCCAAAAGCACTTGGAACAATCCAGAAGATTACGACCGGCAGGCAAAAAAGCTCAGAGAAATGTTCCGAGATAATTACGAAAAGAAAGGTTTCAACAAGCTTGGTATTGCGGCAGCTATGTGATCCTATGTAGGGTCTCCTCGTGCGGCAATTAGAAGACATTACTACTCCGGCTTTAATAGTTGATCTAAAAACCTTTTACAGCAACCTTGAGATCATGTCGGCTTGTCGTCCAGGTTCTACCCTTCGACCGCATGTAAAGGCGTTCAAATCCTCTGCAATTGCTGGGATTCTTAAAGAAGCTGGACATAAGTCCTTTTGCTGCGCCACTATTCGTGAAGTTGAAGGAATGGTAAAGGCTGGCCACAAAGAAGACCTTCTTCTCGCCAACGAAACTCTTGATGCTTCCCGACTAGGGTCATTAGTATCCGATGGAGCCAGGGTCACTGTTGCTGTTGACTCCGCTATGACAGTCATTGCCGCTGCTGAAGGAGGAATTAGAGAAGTTCTGATAGATATCAATGTCGGACTCCCGAGATGCGGCTGCGACCTTTCCGAAGTGGAAGAAATAGTTTCTCTCGCTAGGAGATACGGATTAACCATTCGCGGCGTTATGGGCTATGAGGGACACCTCATGTTTACCTCCGATAGAAAAGAACGAACCCAAAAGGTTAGCGAAGCCATGGAGATACTCAGAGAGGCCCACTCAATAGTAGGAGGTGAGATTATATCAGCAGGTGGAACTGGCACATTTGACGTCAACACATATGCGACAGAAATTCAAGCTGGATCGTACCTTTTCATGGATACTCGTTACGCACAGGTAGGTCTGCCTTTCAAAGAAAGCCTTTCAGTTCTATCAAGAATCATCTCCGTTGATAAGAAGAAACGTTGGGCTGTCACAAATGCCGGGGTGAAAGCAATAGGAATGGATTATGGGAAGCCTTCTATCGAAGAGGGGGTAGTGGGAATTTGTTCGGATGAACATACAACGTTGTTCCCCGTGAAAAAAGAAGAATCTGTGGTTTGGAATATCGGTGAGACTGTTCTTATGAAACCATCGCATGTTGATCCCACAATCGCTAAGCACCCTAAAATGCTTTGCGTGGAAGATGGTCAGGTCGTTGAAGAATGGCCGATTGATCTGCGAGACTGGTGAACTCACAGGACTTGATGGAGACCTTTACGTGCGGAGTTTAGTTTGAATAAAAAATGGGTTAATTGGAGTGGTAACCAGTCGGCGACTCCCAAAAGGATCATTTCGCCATCATCAGAGGATGAAATTATTTCTCTTGTCGGCATTGGCGTAGCGAATCGCTGGAGAATACGTCCGGTTGGGTCTAGTCATAGCTTCAGCCCAATTTGTGTTACGGATGGATTGCTAGTTCCGCTTGATTCGTTCAATCAAATTCTTCATGTGGATAAAGAACTTTTGCAAGTAACCGTAGGCGCCGGTATAACGCTTTCAAAATTAAACGTTGAATTAGCGAATCTCGGATTGGCATTACCGAATCTTGGAGACATCGATTCACAAACCTTAGCTGGAGCAATATCAACAGGAACCCATGGAACTGGAAGTCGTTATTCCTCTATCAGTGCCGCTGTAATTGGGTTGCGGATTGTTACAGGAGATGGATCAATTATTAGTACGTCTAAATTCCAAGATCCTGAGATTCTAGAGTCCGCTAGAGTTAGTCTCGGTGCGTTTGGGGTAGTCACTTCCATAACGCTGCAATGCGTAGAAGCTTTCTTCCTAGAAGGAGTTGAACTGACCACAGCTCTTGATGCAGTCTTGGAACGTTTCGATGATGAAGATACGAAATCCGATTTTGTTGAGTTCTACTGGTATCCCCATACCGAGATTGCGGAACTAAAGATAAACAACCGTACCCTCAACCCTGTTTCGAAAAAAGGTGGGATCGTCCGATTCCTAAACGACGAAATTCTTAGAAATACTGCCTTTGGATGTCTTAATCGATATTGGAAATATTTTCCGAAATACGCTCCCGGCACTTTTAATAGAGTGCTAAATGTTGGTGAAAGGAATATTCGAATCGCTCCAAGCTATGAGATCTTCTGTTCTAAACGGCGAGTTAAATTCGTTGAAATGGAATATGCGGTTCCAAGGGAGTATCTTCTTGAAGCTTTCAATAAAGTACGCAAGATCACTGAAACTCTTAACAGGCCATTGACATTCCCGATTGAGGTTCGGTCGTTAGGGTCTGATGACATCCCATTATCCCCTGCGTTTGGAAGAGAAACTGGATTCATAGCTGTACATGTTTACAAAGATGCAGATTCCAGCATATTTTTCAGCCAGGTTGAAAATCTGATGCGCGAATATAATGGCCGACCTCACTGGGGCAAAGTACATAACTTGTCATCAGAAGATCTTCCTAATTTATATCCAGAATGGGATAAATTCTTGCGAATTCGTAAGCGCTTAGATCCAGATGGCCACTTCTCAAATAACTACCTTGAGAAAGTCCTAGGATATTAGTACCCGTCGGGGTGAAGGCACTGCCAGTTCCAATGATCAATACACATATTCTCTATAGAGTACTCGGGTCGCCAATTTAAATCGTTAAACGCCTTTGAAGGATTAGCTAACGCTATCGGTGAATCCCCTTGCCTTCTTGATACGACCTCTGTAGGGATAGTCATGCCGGTGGCACTTTCAACACGCTGTATTAATTCCATTACTGATGTTCCAACTCCTGTACCTAAATTCCAAATATGAGCTCCATTAGCATTTTCCAAAAACCGTAATGCCGCTATGTGGCCTCTTGCGAGGTCCACCACATGGATGAAGTCCCTAACACATGTCCCATCAGGGGTTTCATAATCATTGCCAAAAATAGAGAGTTTCTCTACTTTCCCTACCCCCACTTGCATCAGCAATGGCATTAAATTATTCGGTTCCCCCGAAGGTGCTTCTCCGATTGAGCCCGAGGAATGTGCGCCGACAGGATTGAAATATCGAAGAAGACCTATTCTCCATTCCGGATTCATACCTGCAAGATCAGTGAGTATCTGTTCAATGAGTAGTTTCGTTTGCCCGTAAGGGTTCTTTGGACCAGTTAAGGAATCCTCAGCATATGGAGGAGCTTCACTGGGTTCATAAACCGTCGCTGAAGATGAAAAAATAAGGGTTTTGACATCAGCGATTCGCATTTGGTCAATTACATTTAAAGCCGCTCCAATATTCTCGTCATAATAGAGTTCTGGATTTTGAACAGACTCTTCAACAGATTTAAGCCCAGCGAAATGAAAAACAGCTGCGATATCATGGTTTGTAAATGCGCTTTCTAAAGCTAAAGAATCTCTTACGTCTGCTTGTATTAATGTTGGGCGTTTCCCACAGATTCGTTCTATGCCATCTATCGACTTTGGGGACGAGTTGGAGAAGTTATCTATAACGATCACTTCGTTACCGTTCTCAAGCAATGCAAGAACAGTATGGCTCCCGATGTATCCCGCTCCACCCGTAACCAGTACGCATTTACTCATAATGCTAGTTTGCCATTTGAACTGCCCATGCGTGGTTTTTGTAACCTCGTTTTAAGTTCCTAGAAACATTGCTCTAATACCAAGTCCCATAATGAAGAAGCTACCAAGGCTGTAAAGCATAAATTTGTGCTTCCCTATAGGGGTTCTGTAACCATATAAAAGAGCAACGGCGATAATCATTGAGAACCCGTACAAGTAATGGAAGTCTTTGGGTTCTAAGTCATCTGATGTTTGTAACAGCACTCCTAAAGTTGCCTGAACGAAGATAAGGGACTGCGCTATTGCAGTACAGAACCAGAATAGTTTTGATTTGCGAATGACTTCTCTATCTAGAAGGAGCCCCCAAATACCAATGATTGCATTTGTGAAGATAAGAACAAAAGCAAACGTTGTATGTGCATCTCGGAGCGCAGCTCCAAATAACACCTAATTCTGACCTTCTGATACGACCGAGACGCTATAGTGCCAGAGTTCTGCAGACAAACCTAAAGGTTTTTGGGCTTCTTCGGAAGTTGAGCGATGAGCGTGAGCAGCCTGCCCTGAATTCCGCCACTTTTCGAAAGAAGCTTCGTCATTCCATCGAGTAACCACTAGCCACTGATTTCTGTCGTCCTCGGGTTTGAAGAGTTCAAACCCTTCAAAGCCTTCAGCATCATCAACTGCTCCTGCCCTGGCAGCGAAACGTTTCGCTACTTCCTCCCCTAGTTCTGGTGGGACTGTTATTGCATTTATTTTTACTACTGTCATATATTAATAATGGCAGGAAATTCGATGCTATGGAGAGTCAAGGTACACCAACACGGAAATTCTTCTCCATCACAGATGAATTTAAATTATCTAATAATATTTTCGTCTTTAAGTGAAGTAATTTCTTCCCTTGAAAATCCTAGTCGCGAAAGGACCTGTTCTGTTTGTTGACCTGGGTGCGGCGGCGGGGAAGATATCTTCCCCGGAGTTCTACTAAATCGTGGCGCTGGAGCAGGCTGCATCACTCCTGCAACCTCTACGAATGTTTCCCGTTCTTGATTATGAGGGTGATTGTAGGCTTCCTGTGTTGACAGCACGGGAGCGAAACATACATCAGTGCCCTCCATTAGCGCCACCCATTCGTCTCTAGTCTTCATACGGACTTTCTGCGCTATTGTTTCTTTCATTGCTGCCCATTGTTCGCGATCCATTTGCTTAGGAGTTTCTTCTTGATCTAGCTCTGTTATTCGAAGCAATTCCGAATAGAACTGGGGTTCTATGGAACCCAATGATATGAATTCCCCATCTGCACATTGGTAAACGTCGTAGAAAGGGGCTCCGGTGTCCAGCATGTTAGTTCCACGTTTCCCCCAGATTCCCATAGCTGCAAAGGAGTGGACCATTGTCGCTAACAACGCAGACCCATCGGTCATAGCAGCATCAATTACTTGTCCTTTCCCGCTTTGGGCTGTTTCAACAAGTGCAGCGCAGACACCTAGAGCGAGCAACATTCCACCTCCTCCAAAATCTCCGATCAGGTTCACTGGAGGTACCGGTCCTTGATCTTCACGCCCTATAAGTCCCAGAACTCCTGATAATGCTATGTAATTAATATCATGGCCTGCCATAGTTGAGTAGCTCCCGTACTGACCCCAACCCGTCATTCTTCCGTAAATTAATTTAGGGTTTAGTTTCAGGCAATCATCTGGACCGATCCCTAGACGTTCAGCGACCCCCGGTCGAAATCCTTCAATTAGTGCATCAGAATCCTCAACGAGTCTGAGGACTGTTTCCTTTCCCATTTCTTTTTTTAGATCAAGTGCTATTGAGTCGCGCCCGCGGTTAAGAAGGTCCATGCTTGGGGTTTCAGGAAATTCTTCAGGTACAGCTGAGACTCTGTCGACTCTGATTACCTCTGCTCCAAGGTCTGCTAAAATCATGGCGCAGAAAGGACCCGGACCTATTCCTGCGATTTCAATTATTCTTTTACCGTGTAATGGGCCCATCAACTATCTCCTTCTAATAATATCCCCGCTAGTTTCTCGGGTTTTGTAAGTTAATTCAAACTCTGAACATTTTCATTGATTCAATTCCTTCGGAGAGTTTCAATGACATGATTTATTTCTTTCTGTATAAGTGTTGGTTGGGGGAATTGTTGAAACTCTCTTCTGGTTTGATCTCCTGAGTATTCAATGGAAACTTGACCAGATGCTACCAACCGACCCATCCATGATTGCTGTGCTGAAACCGTGTTTACTCGTGTTAGCGGGATCTCAAAGCTAATTTTTTGGAATACTCCGGTCCGATGGATAACTCTTTCGGTTGTTAATGTGAAACTCTCGTTAACCCAATGCAAATAAGATCGCAAACTCCTTAGAAATGCGTACACGGTTATTAAAGGCATAGCTATTTCTAGTATTCGCACGTCCGTTGTGGTAGCTGCCCAGATCCAAATGACCAAGGTGGCTACGAGAGCTAGCCCAGATCCAACCATTCTTCCCCAATGAGGGCGGAGATCAAGAATAACGTTTTCACCATCATTTAGTAGTTTCATCGGGAAAGCCATGAGATAACGCTAGCCCAATATCTGATTCAGGCTATATCGCAGTCTCAATGTTTTTACTAGGTGGATTGCGACTCTAGAGGGTAACCTCTCTCCGTGGAAGATCTTGAAAAAAATTTAACAGCGGATCAATTCTCAGCAGTGCGCTCGGATGCCCAGCGGCTGAGAATCCTCGCCGGAGCGGGAACTGGCAAAACACGGGTTCTCACTAGACGCATCGCCTATCAGGCCAAAGCCCTGCGAATAGACGCTCAGCACAGTCTCTGCCTTACCTTCAGCAAGCGAGCAGCATTAGAACTTCAGACACGGCTAAACGAATTAGGTTTAGGGAACCTTGTAACCGTTGGCACATTCCACTCGATAGCCTACGCTCAGCTTCAAGCTAGGTGGAGTGACCTTCATATCACCGTTGAACCGAAGCTTCTTCCGAACCGTGAAAAATTCTTTTTTTCGCTACTTCCAAATAGTTTCACTGCGATAGAACGCTCTTTCATTCTTAATGAAATCAATTGGTGCACGGCACAAAGAATTGCACCAACCGATTATCTTGCTACAGCTGAGAAAACAAACAGGAGAGATACCGTACAACACTCAATTGTCAGCGAGTATTACCGCAAGTTCGTGAATGCAAAGCGACAAAAAAATTGTATTGACTTTGATGACATCCTTGAATTAGCTATCCAATTTCTCTCAGAAGACACTAAATACGCTGCTGCTAGACATTGGAAATTTCAAGATTTGTTTGTTGATGAGTTCCAAGACGTGAACCCATTACAGTTCGCCCTTCTTCGTTCTTGGCTCGGGACAAAGAGTTCTTTGACTGTAGTGGGTGACCCTAATCAAGCCATTTACTCATGGAATGGCGCTGATTCATCTTACCTAAACGATTTTGGAGTTTATTTTCCTGGTTCAGAAACAATCCATCTCAGTCAAAACTTCCGATCAACACCAGAAATTCTTTCAACGGCATCTCTCCTCCTCCCTAGTCAAGTTCCGTTGATTGCCAATAAACCAAGTGGACCTCTTCCGACAGTACGATCTGAAAGCGATGAGTTTACTGAGGCTAAGAGCATCGCTGGAAAAGTTATGGACATCGAATCTGGGTCGGGTGAATGGAAAAATCAGGCCGTTCTTGTGAGAACTCATGGACAGATAACTTCAATCGTAAATGCTTTCACAGAGAAAGGAATACCTTTTCGTGTTCACACAGACTCTCAAACAACGAGCACCGATGAGAATGAAAATGCCGTACGTATTCTAACTTTTCATGCTGCGAAAGGACTTGAATGGAGAGTGGTTCATGTTAGTGGAATAGAAGAAGGCCTTACACCGATCGCTCATGCTATCAACGAAGCACAACAAGACGAAGAGAGACGCCTGATGTATGTTGCTTTAACCAGGGCCGAACGCCAACTTCATCTCTCATGGGCCAGAAAACGTCGTTTCGGGATTCAACGTGAAAGAAAACCTTCTATTTTCCTGAAGGAAATCTCTAGCGTTGTTACAGCTCCTCCACCAATTAGTCGAATGCGTGCAAAGAAAGACCTAGCTAAAAAAATTCGCGAATTCCGTTCCAAATGGCGAGAGGAAACTATTCCCAATTCTGTAGAACCCCCATTGACTAATAAATTGGAAGCGCTTACAAAACTTCGTGCAAGTATTGCCAAGGTCAACGACATCTCTCCCAACAGTGTTTTCTCTGATGAGGTACTTGAAAGGTTAGCGATTGAAATGCCGGATTCTAGAAAACAACTTAAATCAATATCTGGTCTAAGTCCGTTAATAACTGACCGCTTTGGAGATCAAATTCTAGCGCTTATATCGGAGGAATAATCCTCTTAAACTTTAGTTCCAACCGCTCAATTGCTATCATTTCGCATGGCCGGTAAGGACTCATCCTCTTCGGATCTGAAAAGATCCCTCGGTCTTCGACATGTATTCGTTTTGAGTACCGGAGCTATGGTTAGTTCTGGTCTTTTTCTTCTTCCTAGTTTCGCAGCAGCAAAATCAGGACCTAGCGCTGTTCTTGCATACCTTATAGCAGGAATTCTCGCTATCCCAGCAATGTTTAGCGTTGCCGAACTCTCTACTGCTATGCCTCGTGCAGGAGGGTCATACTACTTTCTAGCAAGAGCGCTTGGACCTGTAGGAGGAACTGTGACAGGTGTAGCGACTTGGCTTTCGCTCGTAATGAAAGATGCTTTTGCTCTGGTGGGAATGAGCGCTTACCTAACTCTTATTGTTGACTTACCTGGGAAATTGACTGCTGTTTGCCTTATTGCTTTTTTTACACTTTTGAACATCGTCGGTTCCAAAACCAGCGCTTCAGTACAAATGGCTTTGGTTGCCTTTCTCTTAGCAGTAATGGGTTGGTACCTGATTACCGGCCTCCCGAAAGTAGGCGGGGGAAGCGGAGAACTAGACCCTTTCTTCACTCATGGAACAAGCGGGCTGGTTTCAGCTATTGGTCTCGTATTCGTGAGTTACGGGGGACTCACAAAAGTCGCAAGCGTAGCTGAGGAAATTGAAGACCCATCTAGGAATATTCCATTAGGGATGATTCTTTCACTTATAGTTAGCACCACTGTTTACACCCTAGGAGTTCTTGTAGCTGTTGCCCTTGTGCCATCAAGCCAGTTATACAACGATCTCGCTCCCATCCATACAGCCGCTGAAGCATTTATGCCCGCAGTTGGAGCAGGGTTTGTTATCGCTGCTGCTTTAGCTGCTTTTGCTTCAGCAGCGAATGCTGGAATTCTTGCAGCCGCTAGATACCCAATGGCCATGAGTCGAGACGGATTGATGAGTAGCACTTTCCTATCCATGAGCCGTTTCGGGACACCATTTTGGGGGATCCTCCTCACCGGAACTGGTATGGCAGTAATCGTGATTGCATTCGGTGCTGGTGCCATAGCTAAGCTTGCAAGCGCTTTTGTTCTTCTAACCCTTGCGTTAGTGAATGCAGCTGTGATTATTCTCCGTTTCGCTCGAATTGCTTCGTATGCACCTGGGTTTCGTTCTCCTTTCTTTCCTTATTTACAGATTTTCGGGATCGGTGTTGCTATTTACCTCATCATAAAGTTAGGCCCCCTCCCGTTGATTCTCATTGCGGCCGTTATCGGACTTACTCTCATATGGTTTTACTACTTTGGGCGGGATAAATCTGCGCATTCAGCTGGAGCGATCCACCACATCTTCGAACGTCTTGGTCAAGCGGCAGATACGAGCATAGACCGAGAAATTTCCGCTGCTATGCAAAGCCACGGACTCCGTTCAGAAGATGATTACGCCGGGCTAATCGCTAGAGCTGCAGTAATTTCAGTTCCAGTTGAGGGAGAAATCGACCTTGCTGCCACCCGAGCTTCTCAAGTTCTAGGAAACCGAATAGGTATAGATGCAGAAGAGGTAAACGAATGTTTTCTAGAAACAGGTTCTCTTTGGATCCAACCGTCGGATACCCACCCCACGGCCACTCCGGTAGCTTTCTTTGACAACTCAGAAGACGATCATCTTGTCATAGTCAGAAGCGAAAACGGAATAGTTATTCCTGCAGAATGGGGAGGAAGAGGCGAACGGGTTAATGCCTTATTCTTCCTTGCTGGAACTTCATCAAAACCTGGAAGGGCTCTCAGGCTTGCCGGAGAACTGGCAGCCTACCTCCATGATGATGGATCAGCAGTTGCTGCTGATGCTGCGCACGAAGCGGAAGTTAAACAGGCTCTTCTCCCAGGGTTAGAGATCGGACAATACCCTTTGCTTTCTGAAACAGCCATAGGTTCATTGATAGGAAAAAAACTTGGTGAAATTAATTTGGACCCGGGCCTTCATATCGAAGCTATTCGCAGAGATGGGAAGGTGTTAAGAGCTGACCCTGAAACCGAACTGCTGGCTGATGACCAACTCACTATAATTGCTCCCACAGGAACACTTCCTAGCGGGGAGGAACTAGCGGATAAGGTCTGAGTACGATCAGCCCGATATTTATAAATTGAAATCTGCTAATAGTGGAGCGTGATCGGAAGGCTTCTCTCCCTTGCGTGCATTCCTATCTACCATCACGGTTTCTAGTTTATCCATTAGCGAGTCGGTGGATAGAATGAAATCAATTCGCATTCCATGTCGTTTGTAGAAACTGCCCTGTCGGTAGTCCCAGAAAGTGTATAGGCCTTCTGAATCCGGGTAACTGTCCCTCATGGTGTCAGTTAACCCCCAATCAAGGATATTGCTGAAAGCTTCACGCTCCGGAGAGCTAACATGGGTTGCCCCCTCAAACGCAGCGATATCCCAGACATCACGGTCCTCAGGTGCGACATTAAAATCGCCGACTACAGCTATCTTTTCTTCTTTCATGTGATTCTGTTCAAGGTGCTCACGTAAACGACTTAGCCACTCGAGTTTGTACTGGTAATGCTCATGTCCTATCTCTCGCCCGTTGGGGATATACGCGCTAGCAACACGAACTCCCCCACAGGTCGCCCAAATGATCCTCGCATCTTGATCTGGCTCTCCTCCATCATCAAAACCTGACAATGGGTCTTCCAGTCCGACTCGACTAAGGATTGCTACTCCATTCCACCTTCCCTGCCCATGGTGGACGCTTTGGTATCCCATTTCCTTAAAGGTTTGTATGGGGAACGCGTCGTCAGCGAGTTTTGTTTCTTGCATGCACAAAACATCAGGGTTCATCATTTCAACCCATTCAACCACTCGAGGCATTCTTGCCTTTAACGAATTCACATTCCATGTAACTATCCTCATTTGCTAACTTTACCTCACCTATCCATTGGCTCTTAGAACGATACGTAGGTCATCAATGGCCTGTTGCTCATTGATGACCTTAATGGTTGTCATTCCCATTTCTTTAGCGGGCTTTAGGTTGATGCCTAAGTCGTCGAGAAATACGCATTCTTCCGGATCCATACCCAATGTTTCGCATGCAATCTCGTAGAACAAAGGTTCAGGCTTTCTGACCCCAAGCTTAGAAGATTCAATAATGCTATGAACATAATCTGCGACACTGGAGATGTGAGCAGTTGATTCAGTTTCCTGCTGGTCGCGTTCACCAATATTCTCTTTTAAGTTATTTGTTAGGATCGCTACCACATATTCGTTGCTAAGTTCTTTAACCAATTGAACCATTTTGGGTCGTATCGTAGTTTCAAGGCACTTGAGCACACGATCAGCATCAATCTTATAGCCGAGTGCTGCTGCCTCAGCTTCAAATAGTTTCTCAAATTCGCCTCTTTGCACTTGGTTTCTTTCAAATTTTGCCCATGCGTTAGAATTTGGGTTTGAGCTGTTGATTTCTCGGATAATCCCGTCTGGTAAAGAAATTTCCTTCTCATATGCTGCAAATGCTTCGAAAGGGCTTGTGGTTATCACTCCCCCGAAATCAAATAAGACCGCTTTGAACATCCTCCGATCATAGGACCCAATTACGATTCCGACATATCTTTCAATTGACCTGTAATTAGTTCTAAGGAAGATAGTCTCTGAAGGTGCCTGCAGAATACATATTTACGATGCAAAAATGCTCGCGCTTCTACCCGCCTGATCGCGAAGTCTTGAAAGACATCAGCCTTTCTTTCTTCCCCGGAGCAAAAATCGGTGTACTGGGGATGAATGGGGCAGGGAAATCATCATTGTTGAAGATAATGGCTGGTTTAGATGATGGCTATTCGGGTGAAGCCCGCCTGACCCCGCCTTTTACCGTCGGGTACCTTGCTCAGGAACCTATTCTCGACACGTCCAAAACTGTGCACGGGAATGTTATGGATGGGGTTGGCGAGACTGCTACTTTGCTTGAAAAATATGACAAGGTCTTATCAGCCTGGTCAGATCCGGATGCAGATTTTGAAAAATTAGGTGCTGAACAAGCTGACCTTGAAGACAAAATAGAAGCTGCGGGAGCCTGGGACCTCCAAAGAATGGTAGATATCGCAATGGACGCTCTTCGCCTGCCACCTAGCGACGCTGATGTCTCAAATCTTTCCGGAGGAGAAACTCGTAGAGTGGCGCTATGCAAATTGTTGTTATCTAAACCTGATTTGCTTCTACTGGATGAACCTACAAACCATCTTGATGCTGAGTCAGTCGCTTGGTTGGAAAGATTTTTGAATGATTACACGGGAACCGTTGTTGCGATAACACACGATAGGTATTTCCTTGACAATGTAGCTGAATGGATTTTAGAACTTGACCGGGGCAAAGGTTTCCCTTATGAAGGGAATTATTCTAGCTGGCTTGAACAGAAAGAAAAACGGTTGTCGGATGAAAAGGGAAGAGATCAAGCTAGGCAAAGGACTTTAGCTAGAGAACTTGAATGGGTTCGGATGGCTCCCAAAGCTCGACAAGCTAAGGGTAAGGCCCGATTGGCCGCCTACGATAAGTTGCTAGCCGAATCAAAATCCGATGATCGTGGCAATACGGAACTGCAAATAAATATTCCAGTTGATCAAAGGCTTGGTGATCTTGTTATTGAGGTTGATGAACTTTCAAAAGGATTTGGTGACAGATTACTGATTGAGGACCTTTCTTTCTCACTACCTAAAGCTGGCATCGTTGGGATCGTCGGTGCGAATGGAGCAGGCAAAACAACTCTTTTTCGTCTCTTAACAGGAGATGAAGAGCCTGATGGAGGAAAAATTATGATCGGTCCATCTGTTGATTTAGGTTATGTTGACCAATCAAGGGAGTCCCTTAATCCTTCAAAAACAGTGTATGAAGAGATAACAGGGAGCTCAGATAACCTCGTTATCGGAGGGCGAGAAGTGCATGGAAGGGCGTACACGGCGTCCTTTAATTTCCGAGGTTCTGACCAGCAGAAACTCGTTGGAGATCTTTCAGGGGGTGAAAGAAACCGAGTGCATCTGGCAAAAGTTTTAAAGAGCGGTGCAAACGTTCTCTTACTTGACGAACCAACAAACGATTTAGATGTAGATACTCTCAGGGCTTTAGAAGGCGGTCTTGAAGATTTCGCTGGATGCGCTGTGATTATAAGTCACGACCGCTGGTTTCTTGATCGGGTTGCTACACATGTCCTCGCCTTTGAAGGTGATTCTCAAGTTCGATGGTTCGAAGGAAATTTCAGTGAATACGAATCCTTCCTTAGAAAAGAAGGTGGAGGAACTGCTCAACCAACTCGAATCAAATATAAACCCCTCGAAAGATAGCAAAGCATCCATTTAGCCAAAATTTTCTTTACATAATATAGTGTTACCTATTGCATCACCTAGATATCGATATTTGCAATGCCTTATGGAGTCGTCAATGAAACCATTACGAAAGTTTACTTTATTCATTGCCCTTCTCGGAGTTCTTTCTTTCTCAATCGCCACGCCAGCGTATGCACTACAAGATGGGACTTCCGGAGATGATGAGTCATGGTGTCTCGAGGAAGGTGGCATCTGGGATGGAGCCAATTGCGACTGGGGTGACGGCGGCGGCTGGGAAGATGATGGCAGTTGGTGCACTGAGGAAGGTGGCATCTGGGATGGAGCCAATTGC
>Ga0207992_1000027_pt1 | contig 93415 bp, 118 predicted proteins | sample ETN02SmetaG_FD_185788 | JGI IMG/M metagenome (GOLD analysis project Ga0207992, IMG submission 185788) | Marine microbial and viral communities from oxygen minimum zone, Eastern Pacific Ocean - ETNP2014F10-02SV255 (SPAdes) (version 2) | ecosystem: Environmental > Aquatic > Marine > Oceanic ...
AAAAAAGAAAGTAACTAAAAGAAAACCAGCAAAGAAAACTGCAGCAAAAAAGAAAGTAACTAAAAGAAAACCAGCAAAGAAAACTGCAGCAAAAAAGAAAGTAACTAAAAGAAAACCAGCAAAGAAAACTGCAGCAAAAAAGAAAGTAACTAAAAGAAAACCAGCAAAGAAAGTTAAATAATTTTTTAAAATTTAGTGTTCATTATTAAAGTGGAATTGTTTTTTATTTTTTATTATGAATAAACGTGGTTTGATAATTTTTGTATTTGGGTTAATTCTTGTAATTGTTTCTTTTTCCATTGCTACATCGGTAATTCCTTCTGATGTATCTGAATCCAATAACTTACCTATGTCTATTTTATTTGAAGAAATGTTTGATGAAGTTTCTGATGAAGTTTTAATTATTCCTGGTGATTCAACTTTTGTTTCTTATGGTACACTTTCATCAAATGTTTCACTTTTGTGGGGTATGCAAATACTAGATTATCAATCTGATGACCAAATTTCGATAATAATTTCTAATATTTTTGGCGATGATTATGGTAAGTTTGTTCAAAACGAATCTATCATGTTTGAATTATTAGAAATACCCCAATCTGATACCTTGAATTTTGAAATCAAAAATCTTGGTCCAAGAAATGTCGCAATTCTAATAATGTTTTTAGAAGATCCTGAAAATTCAAATGTTTTTTCAAATTCTAATTCTTCTGCCATGAAAATGATTTATCCTCTTGCAATTTCTGGTGTAATGATACTTTTAGGAATAATCGTATCTATAATTGGTATATTTGTATTCTTGATAGATTTAAAAAATTATCAAAACAATAAAAGAGATTATTGAGGATTTATTTCCATTTGACCAAATTTACCTTTTGTTAAGGATACTTCTCCTTTGAACTCATTGGTATATCCATTTGTAATGACTACAACATCGCCGACATTTACTGCCTTGATGTCATCACCCCACAATGTCAATTTCATTTGATCATCTTCTGTTTCACCATCAGCTATTACTGCATCACAGACATCTACTGTTCCACCACTTTTGAGATTTACAGTTCTTGGGTCTCCTTTGCTCTTAACTTCGGCTTTAGCATTAACTCCACTTCGCATTTTTTTTGCTTGTGAAATTGGTATGAATTCTGCCATATGTTTTTGAGAAAATTAGTACGATTAAAAGCTTTGTTAAAAAAAATTATTGAACTATGGATCATTTTTCCAAATTTTTCAAAAATAGTAATTGAGAAATATCAGTCCATATTGAAAATCATTGCAGAGGTATCGAAGCCCGGTCAACCGAGAGGGACTCAAGATCCTCAAAATAGGAAATCCCTTCTCTCAGGAGTTCGTGGGTTCAAATCCCACCCTCTGCACTTTATCTAATTAAAATGATAATCTGTAAAATTTTTAAAAATTATAATACAATTGATTTTATTTTAGTTACTGAATGGGAAGAAATTTCTTTGTGCATATCTGCAACTTGTTCCTCTTTGAACGTCAAATTACATCTAAAACATTTCCACGATTCCGTAGTCACAATCGTTTTATGCGTAAATTCCTTATAAAGATATTGAATAATTGATCCTGTTTTTTACAATACTTGATCATTGCTTTAAAAAATATGTAATTCTTGCAATTTTCTAGTTCAGAACTGAATTTTTCCATGACTATCTAAAAATCAAAGGGTTTAGAAACAAAATTCATGAAATTATTTTAGAAATATGTTGGATATTTTTGAAATTTTTGGAGAATTTTCGTATTTTGGAATTTTCCTTGTTCTAATTGGAGTCAATGTATCTCCAATTTTGATGCCTCCTAGCTGGATTGTTTTAACATCATTTTATCTACTTGATCCAAATTTGAATATTATTTTCTTAGCTGTTGTTGGGGCAACTGGTGCAACTATTGGACGATACTTTCTTAAAAAAATAAGTGGACTATTTAGAAAATTTGTTGGAGAAGAACAAAAATCAAATCTTGATATTATTGGAACTTTTTTGAATAAAAAAAGATATGGTTACATAATTGCATCATTTCTGTTTGCTGCAACTCCTTTACCTAGTAATATGTTATTCATTACTTATGGATTAATGCGTGCCAAAAGTACTGGCATCTATGTAGGATTTTGGTTTGGCAGAGTTATTTCTTATATTATTATGATTCATTTTGGTAATGCTGTTTTGAAACCATTTTTAGAAATATTTGAAGATCGTTTAACTGGAATTCTATTAATTGATGGAATTGGTATTGGAGTGATAATTCTGTTTGCATCGATTAATTGGACTGCATTGATTACTGAAAGAAAAATTAAATTTGTAAAACCCAAAATTTGGAGATTCTAAATGACAATTCTTGAATCTATTAAAAATGATGTGAGGAAAATAATTGAAAATGATTCTGCTCATGATTTTGAGCATATTCTGAGAGTATACCATAATGCTCAAAAAATATTAAAAAAAGAAAAAGCAAACAAAAAATTAGTTTTAAGTGCTGTATTGCTTCATGATGTAGTTTCTTATCCCAAATCAGATAAACGTTCAAAAAATTCCTCAATTGACAGTGCTAAAAAAGCAAAAAGAATTCTTAAAAAATATAATTTTACTGACGAAGAAATTATTATTATTTCAGATGCAATTTGTGATCATAGTTTTTCTCACAAGAAAACTCCTAAAACTATTGAGGGTAAAATTCTTCAAGATGCTGATAGGTTGGATGCCTTGGGTGCAATAGGAATTGCAAGAGTATTTTCTACTGGGGGTTCATTGAAAAGACCATTTTATAATCCAGAAGACCCTTTTTGTAAGAAAAGAAGTCCTGATGATAAAATTTGGACTGTGGATCATTTCTTTGAAAAATTATTCAAACTAGAATCTTTTATGAATACTAAATCTGGAAAGAATGAAGCAAAAAAAAGAACTATAATACTGAAGGAATTTTTAAAACAACTTAAGCAAGAAGTTTTGTGATGTATTTTGGGTTTGAAATAAGAAAAAACACTGATTTGGAATTTTTTTGAATTTGTAAAGGAATTTCATCCATAGTCAACATATCTGTCGTAACGTGTTTCCACTTCTTTGTTTTCACCTGATTTTATTTTTTCGTATTCCTCATTTTTTCTAAATTCGATATACTTGTTAATTGCTGTAAATTCTTCATCTTTTGGAAATGAATCAAAAATAGGACTAATTTTTTTAAAATATTCTAATGTTTTTCCCCTATATTCCTCACGAGTTGGCTTTTTGATTCCTTTCATTCTAAACCAAATAACTGCCCAACTTGAGCCTGTTACATGTGGCAATAAATCAAATGCCCTTTGAATCTCAAAACGTTCGTCGTTTCTCATGATTGTTGAAGAAATCTTGAAGCTGATTTTGCAAAATATGTCACCATCATATCTGCTCCTGCTCTTTTAATTGATGTTAATATTTCTGATGTAATATTATCTTCATTTACGTATCCTAACTGAGATGCAGCTTTTACTAATGCGTATTCTCCTGAAACACTGTATGCTGAAATTGGAACGTTAAATTTTTTCCTTGTTTCTGCGATGATATCCAAATAAGATAAAGCTGGTTTTACCATTACGATATCTACTCCTTCGTTAATATCTGATTCAATTTCCATCATAGCTTCTCTGGCATTTGTATATGGAACTTGGTATGTTTTTCTGTCTCCAAATTTTGGTGCACATTCTGCAGCATTTCTAAATGGTGCATAAAAGTTTGAACGATGTTTTGCAGAGTGTGACATAATTGAAACATCTGTAAATCCGTCATCATCCAGTGCTTTTCTAATAGCTGCAACTTGACCATCCATCATTGCAGATGGTGAAACTGTATCTACTCCTGCTCTTGCTTGACTGACTGCAATTTTTGCAAGTGTGTCTAAACTAATATCATTATCAATTTTATTCCCTTGAACAATCCCACAATGCCCTGTAGATGTAAATTGACATAGACAAACATCTGCCATTATTACTATTTTGTCCCCAAAATTTTTTCTAATTTGAGAAATTGTTTTTTGAACTATTCCATTATCGTCAAATGCAGAAGTCCCTACTTCATCTTTTTGTGTTGGAATTCCGAAGAGCATAATTGCAGGAATTCCTAAATCACTAATTGTCCCTACTTCATCATTAATGTCATCTATTGGAAGTCTTTCAATCTCTGTCATTGATTCTATCTTTATTCTAGTTTTGAGATCTTCTTGAACAAATACTGGACAAATGAAATCTTTTGGTGATAATCTTGTTTGTTGAATTAACTCTCTCATTTTTTCAGAAGTTCTTATTCTGCGAAGACGTTTTGTAGGAAATGACATATTCAAAATTCTCTTTGGTAAAATATAATCTTAATCTGTCTTATCCTGTTTTTTATAGTCAAAAAGCTTACTTGCAAGTTCTATGATGTCTGGTTTTCCCTGTTCTGATGCTTTTCTGATATTGTTCATTGGAGTTGAAACAATACTTTCTACAACTGCTTTTGTTAATTCTTCAATAATTCTGATTTTTTTCTCATCTGTCTCATCCAACATTTGAAGTGCTTTTTGTAATTCCTTTTCTCTAAGAGTTTCTATGTTTTTGAAAACGTCTTTTACAAGTGGTTCTGCTTCTAATCTTTTCATTGAGGCTTCTAATACCTCTACTTCCTCGTTAATTATATTTTCAATGGTTTTTACCTTGTTTAATCTAGCATTCATGTTCTTTTCTACCATTTCTGCAATTTGATCCAGATTCATTAATTTTATTCCTGCAATTGTTGCAACTTTCTCATCTACTGTTCTTGGATTTGATAAATCTAAAATCATCATTCCATTGGGTTTGTCTTTCATTGCTGTTGTAATTCTTTCATATGTAACAAGAAAATATGGTGCAGTTGTTGCAACAAAAATCAAATCATAATTTTCAAACCCTGAAAGAACATCTTCAAATTTAACTGGTTCTCCTCCCATTGTTTCACAAAATGTTTGTGATCTTCCGATAGTTCTACTTGTAACATTAAACACATACCCACGTTTTTGTAATGATTTTGCAACCAATGTAGATACTTCACCAGTACCAATCAACAAAACTTTTTTTGTTTTCAAATCGTCAATATTTTCTTCTGCAAGTTTTACTGCCATGGATCCTACTGAAATTCCACCTTTACCTATTCCACTAGAATTTCTAATTCTAGTCCCCATCCTGATTGCTTTATCAAACAAAGTATTGAGATGCTGACCTGATGCTTTTGCTTCTCTAGCTGATGTTATTGATTTTTTAATCTGACCCAAAATTTGCTCCTCTCCTAAAACCATGGAGTCTAATCCTGATGTTAATTTTAATAGATGATGTAATGCTTTTTGATTTTCAACCCATTCTATATTATCATTAAACATCTCTTCTTCTAGTCCCGTAATTGAAGCCCATGTTTTTTTAATTTTTTCAAAATTATGTTTTTTTGATTTTCCAAATAATTCAATTCTATTACATGTTTGAATGATTACACATTCCTCTAATTCTGAACTTTCCTTAAATTGCTCATATGCCTTTTCAACATCTTTTATTGTAAATTGTTCAAGAATATGGATTGGTGCATTACGAAAAGTTACACGTGCATTGATGATATTTTGATTCATTTCCAATTCTTCAATATTGTAATTGCTCTCTTTTCAGCTTTTTTTGCCTGATTGTTTGCTATTAACTGTTTGATCTCATTATCAATCATAATTCTATGGAGGTACTCTTTTCTTTGAATCTGTGTTGAAATAGATTCCTTTGCTAGTTTTCTTGCGATCTTTTGAATTTTAATCTGAATAATATCTTCTTTAGTGATAATTTTTTTAAATGCTATCTCTGATTTTTCTTTTAGTTTTTTTGCCATTATTGGACTTTTACCTCCCGTAAAAATTGCAATTTGAATCATTTTTTCAAAATCTATAATTGCTGGATTGGAAAAATCACTGTCTTCTGGATTGTCTGAACTGTATACCAGAATATTTTTTCTTTTTGCTTTGTTGATGATTTTTTGATTTATTTTGTTGTTATTAGTGGTTGTAATGATTATATTTGGTTTAAATTCTGAAAGAAATTCTGTATCTTGAATTTTTTGTTTTATTAGAGTAATTTTTTTTGTTTTAGACAGTCTAGAAATTTGAGCATTTATTGAATCACTTATCACTATAATTCTACAGTCTTGTTTTAGCAGTGAATTGATTCTTTTTTGTGCTTCTTTTCCGCCTCCGATGATAATGACAATTTTATCTTGAAGATTTAGATTAACTATCATCGATCAAAAAGATGTCGATTTCTATTTATGTATTCAAATAATGCGAATAAAATCTAGTTACATTTTTAATTGAAAACGCAATTGCGATGATTATTGACAGTTTTAGATGACATGGATAAGGATCTTCTAAATGAAATTCAATGGCGATTTCCTCTAGTTTCAATGCCTTTTCATGAACTAGCAAAAAAATTCAATGTCTCACCTGAGGTAATTAAAGAGAAATTAATCACTTTAAAATCTGCAGGAGTGATAAGACAACTTAGTGCAATTTTTGATACAAGAAAACTAGGTTACAAGTCTTCTTTAGTTGCAATGAGAGTTGATTCAGACAAATTAGTAGATATTGCAAATATCATAAACAATCATCCTGGTGTAAGTCATAATTATGAAAGAAAACACGATTTTAATTTGTGGTTCACTATTGCAACCCCTCCTGGCACAAATGTCAAAACTGAAGTTGACAAATTTTCAGAACTTCCCGGAGTTCAAGCAACACGAATGCTTCCTACAATTCAGATGTTCAAAATTGGTGTTAAATTAGATATGAATGAAAATAAAAAACAAGAAATCAAACCTTCTGAAGAGAAGAAAAAAACTATTCATGTTGATTTTGTTGCTACTGACGAAGATAAGAAATATGTTCGTGAATTACAAAAAGATCTGGATATAGTTGATAGGCCTTTTTTAAAATCTGCTGAGACACTTGGCATTACTGAGGATCAATTATTTGAAAAAACTCGTTATTATGAAAGCATTGCAGTTATTCGAAGATATGCTGCAATTTTAAGACATAGAGATGTAGGCTTTGTTGCAAATGGAATGATTGTTTGGAAAGTTCCTGATGATCGAATTGATGAGGTAGGTGCAAAATTAGGTGCATTCCCACAAGTTAGTCACTGCTATCAAAGGCCATCATACCCTGATTGGCCTTACAATGTTTTTTCAATGATTCATTGTAAATCTCATGATGAAGCAGGTGATGTTGCAAAAACAATACAAAATCAAATTGATGTTGCTGATTATACTATTTTATTTAGTGAACGTGAATTCAAAAAGACACGTGTACAATATTTTATTGAAGATAAATTTTCATTAGAAAAATAAATTTATCAATAATTATCGTTCATTTTCATCATGACCTACAATGTGAACCGTACAAAAATACTGATCATTCATGTTGCAATAAAATTCAGAATTTTTTCCACATTCTTTACATGGTGGTTTTTCATCTAAATCTGATAATTTTGTATGGTAAATTTTACTTCTATTGGTGATGTTTGAATTTTTGTAGATTCTTGTCATGTTTGAAAAATATTCTGTTTGAAATGGATTTAGGTCCTCATTATTATTGATTTTTTTAATAATTGACTCCCATTTTTTATATTCACCAATCTTGGCAAGTCTCATTTTTTCTATAATTTCTAAAGTTTTTTGAGTGTCTATTTGCCTGTCCATTTACAAACTAGTTTGTTTGAGGTGTTGCCTTTAACTCGTATGCTGGCCATGAATTGTATAATTCCTCAATCTCTTTCATATCTGATGAGCTGAGATATTTACCGTCTGAAATTGCTGTAAACATTTCAATCTCTTCTTCACTTACAACTGTAGGCAAAACTGACGCAATTTTATTTTTCGATAAGATAAACTTAATCGCAAATTCTGTAATGTTTAACCCATTACGTTCTGCAATTGGTCTGAATTGTTCTACTTTTTCTAATGCGGATTTTCTCCATTCTGCTTTTCTATCTTTTCTATGATCATTACTAGGAATTACCGTGTCTGCTTTTACTTTTCCCGTTAAAATTCCCGATGCATCTGGCACTCTAACTAAAATTCCAACATCTTGTTTTTCTGCCTTCTCAATTAACTCGTTTCCTGGTGTTTGCTCTAGAATATTGTAAACTGTTTGTATTGATGATACACTTTGTCTATCCATGGCCTCTAATCCTTCTTGTGTCCATCCAATTGCAGGACCTAATGCAACTTGGGCCGCTTTAATTTTTCCTTCTTTTACTAATTCATCAATTGTATCAAATGTTGAATCATTTCGAAGATGTTTTAATTTTGGATTATGTAATCCCAATGAATCAATGTAATCTGTTTGTAGTCTTTCTAAACTTGCATCTAGTGCTTTTCTTGTATATGCCGGATCGTAGTTTTGTGGTAATTCTGTATGGCCAATTTGGTCCACATTTGAAAAATCATATCCATATTTTGTTGAAATTACTACTTCGTCTCTCATTCCTTTGAATACTTCTCCAATGAGTTTCTCACTTTTTCCTTTTCCATACATGTCTGCGGTCTCAAAATAGTTTATTCCTAAATCATATGCTTTTTTTAGCATTCTTTTAGCTTCATCTTCTTCAATTTTTTTCCCCCACCAATCAAGGGCAATACTCCATGCCCCAAATCCTATTTCTGATACTTCAATTCCACTCTTCCCTAGTTTCTTGTATTTCATACTCATAATCCCCTTGATTTATTGAATATCTAAAATTTCTTCATTTATGTTTATCCGAGATTTGCAATTTTAGGACGGTGATTTTAAGAATAAACTAATTTCTGTTCGTTAATGACAGTTTTTTTTGAAATTTATCCTAAACTGACAATTAAAGGAATGATGTCTTTTTTGACGCTGACAATCATTGGAATATCATTTTTGACATATTTTGATACTTCTGTTTCTCTTAAATCCATTATGAGATCTTGAAAGTCTCTGATATCGTCTACTTCAAAAGCCAACATAAAGTCCTCATCATGAATTCCAAAAGAATACGTTGTATTGAGAACTACTTGTGGATATTTTTTACTAACTTCAATATGCTCATCCATTATTTCCTGACGTTTCTCTTTTCCTAAAAGATACCATTCCCTTGTCTTTGTAAATGGATAGACTACCACATGTTTTTTTGGTTCCATTCCTGTCAGAAAACCATGCTCTTTTCTTGCTCCTTGAACATAGATTGATGGTCGTGTACATGACAAATACGTCATTGATGGAATAATGTATTTTCCAAAAACTGTTTTGTATAATTTCTCTATCACTATCTGAATCTCTTCTACTGTTTTTGCAGCAAACCAAAACAAAAAATCAGCATCATCTCTTAATCCTAAATTAGAATATGATCTGAACATTATTCCTGAATTTCTAATGATGTTTTCAACCTCTTTTGCAGATTCCTCTTTTGCCAAATCTGCCATCCATCTCCATTTTGGGTCTATTTTGAAAAATGAGAAATTAAAATAATATTGTTCATTGTTTTCTGACATGCAAACTTTAATTTTGAAACCCTATTTAAACAAAAAACTTGATTTCCTATTGAAGAATTTCAATGATTTTTTCTTGTGATTTGTATCCTGATTTTATCTGAACAAGTGCAGTTGATATTCCAAAATGTTTTGCAATTTTTTTAATTATCTCTTTATTTGCTTCACCTTTGATTGGTTTTGATTTAATTCCGATGTGGATTGTGTCTTCTTTTATTTCTAGAATATCTTTAGAAAATTCAACTTGAACTTTGTAAATCAATAGTGTAAGAAAATTTTTTATGTTTAAATTTGATTATGCTGATTCTTCTAAGGCCCATTCATAACCTTCTGATTCTAGTTTATCTGCAAGTGATGCATCACCTGTTTTTAATACTTGACCTCTAGCAAACACGTGTACAAAATCTAATTTATCTAAGAATTTTAGAATTCTTGCATAGTGAGTAATTATGATTACTGTTGCATCTTTTCCTGAAACCTTGCTTATTGCTTGAGCCACTGATTGAACTGCATCAATATCTAAACCTGAATCTGGTTCATCTAAAATTGAAATTTTTGGTTTTAATACTGCCATTTGTAATACTTCTGCACGTTTTTTCTCTCCTCCAGAAAATCCTTCGTTAAGATATCTTGAGAGAAATTCTTCTTTTAACCCAACTTTTTCTAAATTCTCTTTAAGATATTTCTGAAATTCTCTAACTGTGATGAATACTTCTCTATCGTCACCTTGGAGTGCTTTACTCAAAGAATTGTAAGCTGTTCTTAGAAAATGAGAAAATCCTACTCCTGAAACTTCTGTTGGGTATTGAAATCCTAAGAATAATCCTTTCTTTGCTCTTTCATCTGCAGTTAAATCCAAAATACTTTCACCATCTAACAAAATATCTCCTTGTGTGACTTCATATTTTGGATGTGCAAGTAATGTGTAAGCTAGTGTACTTTTTCCAGAACCATTTGGTCCCATAATGGCATGAACTTCTCCAGGACCTGTTTTTAGATTTACTCCTTTGAGAATCTCTTTACCTTCTCTTTTTACGTGAAGATCTTTTATTTCTAATACTGCCATATTGCGCTCTGTTTCATGTCTCTATATAATGCCGACGAAATTTAGCTAATCCTAATGCTAAAATGAAAAGAGAAAGGGGGTGTATTATCTGGCCAGAGATGGTCTTAAGGTAATTTTGAGTTTGTAGTTTGTTAGAATTTCTTTACATCTGTTTCTGATAGTGACTTCTGTAACTCCTGCAATACTTGAAACGTCTCTTTGGAGTACATTTTGTCCTAAAAGAACGGATGACACATACAGATATGCAGCTGCAATTCCATTTGGGGCTTTTCCGTCTGCTATGTTGCTACTTTTTGTTTTCTCTGCAATTTCTAAGGCTAGTCTTTCAACTCTGACCTCAGTTTGTGTCATGTTTGCTATTTTTGAGATGTATTTGTCCATGGTTACGACTGGAACTGCTAATTGCCCCATTTCCATTACCATGGTTCTGTAGTATCTGGATGCAAGTTTTGTTTTTGATTTTACATCTTTTGGTGGACAAATTCCTCGGCAAATTTCTTCTAATGATCTTACTACGTCACATTGTTTGCATGCCATGTAAATTGTAGCAGCTGTAATACTTACAACTGATTTTCCTTTTACATCAATGTGACCGTCTAGATTTCTGTATATCATTGAAGCAGTTTCTAACACATTTTTTGAAAGTCCAACGTTGTCACATGTTTCGCCCATTTTGACTAAAACATTTGCAAGTCTTCTTTCTTTTGGTGATGAAACTCTAACTCTTTGTTGCCATTTTCTGAGATTGTGCATTTGATTTGCGACGTCGTGGTTAATTCTTTTTCCACTAAAGTCTTTTCCACTAATTGCAATCTCAGTTGTAATTCCCAAATCATGTTGAGAATAGGTTGTTTGTCCTGTAGCTCTTGCTAATTTCATCTTGTCTTCTAGATTTGAGCTAATTGTTTCTGGACCATAATCTGCAATCTGATCATCGACTACTACGCCGCAACCAGAGCAAATGATTTCACCATTCTGCATGTCATTAACTACTGTTGCTTGACATTCAGGACAGTTTTGTTTTTCTAGTATGTTCATTTTTTTCTTCTCCTAAATTTTTTTGGTGAATTAACAGGAAGTTCTTCTGACGCAAAAACACTTTTGCCAACATATTTTTTGATGTTATTTGTCAATGGTGTAGCTGATGCAAACGGCCTTTTTACTGGACCAATCAGTTCCATTACTTTTGCAACTCTAGTTCCTTTTTTGTCACAGAGTATTTGTCCTTCAACTAATTCTTTAGACAGTTGAACAATTACCCTGCCACTACCGGCTAGGTGCATTATTTCGCCTACCTCCTGCAATTAGAAATTATAACAATAGTATTGTTATCATAGACTTCTGTCAACTTTACTTTAGCTAAGAGCTAGATTTGATTTTATTTTGATTGTTTGGACCTTTTGGAAACAAGTTTTTCTGAAATCTTGTTAAGAATTATTGTCTTGGAGGATCCTTTTGGTAATACAATATACCCTGATCTGACAAACGGCCTTTTTGGAAATCTTACTTTATCATCAGACTCTGTAATTTCGAACCCTGCTGATTTTGTTGCATCAATTAATTCTTTTAGAGAAGGATCAAAAACACATTTTTTTAATCCTAGTCTTCTACCTTTTGATTTTTTTAAATTTTTATTAAAATAATCCAACCAGATTACGACATGCTCGTAATCTTTCATTTTATTCCTTAACTAAAATTGCGTTTACTATTCCGTTCTGACCTGGTTTGGAAACAACTCTACATTTTCCTTCTGCTGTATCTAGAATTGCTCCTTTAGTAATTATTCCACGTCTTTTGTAATCATTGTTTGTAGCATTTTCTAAAACTTTAGTGATTTTTACTTTCTTTACTTTTGCATCCCCTGTTGCAAGATTAACAAAATCAATTGCCTTCAAAGCTGTTTTTTTATTATTTCCTCTAATTCTTCTTGTAATTGTCACTTGAGCTCCGTTAATTGCTTCATTTGGATATCTATCAGTTTCATATTTTCGTCTAATTCTAAGTGGAACTCGTCGTCCTCCAGTGATCTTGCTTGTTGCTAAATTTTCTACTGATTTTCTCACGGAAATCTCTCTGAATTACTCTAATTTATACAAAACGCAAAAAATTAGCCTTGAATTAAAATTCTTTATTCTAAATTATTTATGATGAATGATTATTTTGTCCCATTCTTGCAGTTTTTCTTACTTTGGAGAATAATCTTGATTTTAGATCTTCTACATCTCCTTGAATTCCAAAATACTTCTGGAACTTTTGCGTTGTTGTATAAATTCTCAATCTGCCTACATTTTGATGGCTGATGAAATCTAACTGTCTTAATTCTTTTAGATGTGCATACACCCCTGATCCTCTTGTCTCAACAAGTTGTTTTGATGAAATTGGTTGTTGGAATGCTATGTATGATAATGTCTTTAGTGTGGCATTTGGGAGAATTGGTTTTGATGCATATTTCTTTACCGTTGAACTGTATTCTGGTTTAAGTTGCATAACAAATGTTCCGTCTGGAAGGGTTGTTACCTCGAGTGCTTTAAAGGCAGACTTTGTCTTTTTCATAATATTGTTGAGTATTTCTGTTGTTTTTGTTCTAGATTCTGTGCCTGATGCTCTGATTAAATCTTCTATTTTTAGTGGTCTACCTGCTGAATATAACGCTGATTCAATTCTTGCTGTTGACTCATCAATATTTTCAATTCTTGCCAATTACTGTACCTCTTTTGAAATATGTTTTCAGAAACCTCTTTTCCATTTCTAATCAGTTTTTCATTTTTTCTTTTATGAGAGTAATTTTGATATTGTCTTCTATTTGTTCCAAATCGACTTTATGGTCTCTTGCCAAAAATAGTGCTGCAAAAAAACATCTGATTGAATCTATTTGATCAAGATCTACAATGATGTCTTGAAGTAATCCGAATCCTGCTTTTGAAATCTTATTCACTATCAAATCTTCATATTTTCCAATTATACTTTCAAGGGAAGTAAAAAATTCTTGAAAGTTTGGAGCTTCTATTGGCTCAATTTCTACTTGTTTATTTCTTCTTGATTGGGGGTTTGCAATTGTGCCGATTAGATTCTGAAGTAATCCTAACAAATCATCTAATGAAACCGGATATGTTGATTCATGTCTATATGGAATATCAATTAACTCAATATCTACATCGGTTCTTTGACGCATTGGTTTTTTCTCCATTGCTGCTTTTTGTAATGCAAAAATACTTTCTACTTTCATTCTATAGATTAATGATGATGATAGTGCGGCCATCCCTGCAACTTTAAGATCTTTTTTACCTGTTTTTTCTAGAATTTTTACCAGTAAATTTAAAATTTGAATTAGGTCTATTTCCCAAACATCTTTTTTGATAACTGATGAAGGACTAAACAAAATATTTACTGGTTCTTGAGAAATACTATTTGGTGTTTGTGATTCATTCACATGAATACTATTTTTCTATTCAATAATATCTAATGAATCTATTTTTTTCTTACCTTCAGTCAACTCTTATATTGTTAAACGAGCGGATTTCAATCATGAAATCTGCTAGAATTATTGGTCCAAATGAGCCTCTTGAAGTCACTTCTTCTGAAACTCCAAAACCTCAAGGATCTCAAGTTTTAGTTAAAGTTCAATCTGTAGGTGTATGTCATAGCGATTTGCATTTGTGGGAGGGTGGTTATGATCTTGGAGATGGTCAATTTATGAAAGTCACTGATAGGGGCGTAAAATATCCTGTAACTCCTGGACATGAAATTGTTGGAACCGTTGAAGCAATTGGCGACTCTGTTTCTAATGTTTCTCAGGGAGATCAAGTTTTAGTTTTTCCTTGGATTGGATGTGGTGAATGCCCTGCATGTAAAGTAGGAAATGAAAATCTCTGTGATGCCCCAAAATCTATGGGTGTTTTCCAAGATGGTGGTTATTCTGATTATTCTTTAATTCCAAATTCTAAATATTTAGCAAAACTTGATGGTGTTGATCCTGATGCTGCAACCTCTCTTGCATGTTCTGGCCTTACTGCTTATACTGCCATCAAAAAAGCAAACCAAAATTCTCCAGAATTCCTAGTCATTATTGGAGCTGGTGGATTGGGCTTGATGGGGGTACAAGTTGCAAAAGCAATTTCTAATGCAAAAATTATTTGTGTAGATTTGGATGATAAAAAATTAGAAACTGCAAAAGAGATGGGTGCCCATTTTGTTGTAAATTCAAAAGATTCTGAAACTGTTCAAAAAATTCTTTCATTGTGTAATGAAAAGGGTGCTGATAGTGTTGTTGATTTTGTTAATGCTCCCCCAACTGTAAAAACTGGTTTAGATGTTTTACGAAAAAGAGGAAATCTTGTTCTAGTTGGACTATTTGGAGGCTCTTTGGAAATATCTTTAGTTACTATTCCGCTAAAATCTATTATAATTCAAGGTGCATATACTGGAAACTTTAATGACATGGTTGAACTCTTGGAACTTGCAAGAAAGGGAACCATCAACCCTGTAATCTCCAAGCGATATTCTTTAGATGATGCAAACACTGCATTAGAAGATCTTAAAGCTAGAAAAATTATTGGCCGTGCTGTGATTAACCCATAACATTATCGTAACATATTTTTTTAATAACACACAACCTTCAATTAATTTTAAAAATCGAGTTTAATGTTTCATTAATTCATTTTAAAAAATCATTTTCTATTATTTTTCAATGAACCATCCATTTTGTAAAATTTGTTGATCTTCTTGTTCCCCTACTCTTGTGGCATATCTCCAAATTATTACTGCATCTGTCATCATCTTGTTTTTAATTTTTAGTAATGACTCTACTTCGTTATTTAGATTCTCATTTGCAGTTTTGTGTTCTTTACAAAATTTACATTTTTCATCAAGTGTTATGGGATTTGATTCAATCAATGGATATGTTCTACATGCAAGAGGTCTGTCGTTGTAAATATTACATGGAAATCCTCCATGAGGCGATTTGTTTTCTCCTTTTGTATCTAAAAAGGGACAAGTATTTCCATTCTTCTCAATTCCCATCATTTGATATGCTAAAATTTTTGTTGGTTCAGAATCATTTTTTTCAGAAACTCCAATTCGCGGTAATATGTTAATTTTAATTCCTTTACTTTCTCCTAATTTTTCCATTCTTTCTTTTTCTTCTGGCAGAATAAGCACTCCAATTTTTCCAAATTTCTTACTTGGAAAATATTCTCTTTCAATACAACATTGAGAACATTCATCAACACATTGGAATTCCACAAGTTGTCTTTTTATTGTGTAGATAAAATCTCTTACGTGTATTTTTTTAAATTTTTATTTTTTAAGAACCCATGAGTTATATGCGTACTATGTAAATTATCGTCATGGGTAAGCGCCAAGTAAAAAATGAAAGTGCACTAAAAGAAATTCGTCTTCCTGAAGAAGGAGAACTTTTTGGGCGTGTTTTGAAAATGCTAGGTGGTGAAAATGTCATGATAAAATGTGATGATAATGTTACAAGACGTGGTAGAATTAGAGGAAAACTAAAGAGAAGAGTTTGGATTCGAGATAATGATATTGTGATTATTGCCCCTTGGGATTTTAAAGAAACCGAACGTGGTGATATCGTTTGGAGATTTACGCTTCCTCAAGTGGAGTGGTTAAAAGAAAATAATCACATTGCTAGGGATTTCTAGCACTTTGTTACTTGATTAATTTTTAATATCTTAGTTAATATAGTGAATAAGTTTTGCAAAATCAAATGGAACAAGGTACCGTAAAATGGTTCAACAGAACTAAAGGCTTTGGTTTTATTGAAAGAGAAGGTGGAGACGATCTATTTGTTCACAAGACAGATGTTGACGGATTCATTAACGAAGGCGATAAAGTCGAGTTTGAAATAGGCGAAGGTCAAAAAGGACCAGCAGCTCAAAAAGTCAAAAAAACAGAATAGACCCTAGATTTTTAATTTAAGATTTCTTCTTTGTTTTCTTAAACTAGTCTATTTTTTTATTATTTTTAATATTATTTTTTAATTTTTATATAAAATTGTGGTCCCGCGGGGCGGAATTGAACCACCGACAACCCGGTTTCTGTATGCCTGATATGCTGTTTTTCGGTCAGCCATCTAAAGCCAACAACTACAGCCGGAAGCTCTACCAGGCTGAGCTACCACGGGACAAAAAAACAAAGTTTTCTGCTATTAAAAAACTATTGTAGTTTTCTTGTTGATCCTTAATCTGATGATTGTTTCCTTACTCCTACGCTAATCATTTCTCAAAAATCATGCTGTAAAAATAAGCATAAATACCCAGAACCACCGAATACTGCGTTGTCTGAACTTAAACTTTCTTACTCTGGCTATGTTTGTGCCCCTTACTTACATTCACACGAATCAATTTCATTAAAAGAAAGTTGGATGAAATCAAAAAATATTGAAAGTTTATTTTTTGTTACTGGAACTTTTTCTACAGAAAGTAAACCCTATTTTGAAGATGCTACAAATCACTACCTTTTAGCAAAATTCAAAGATTCTGAAAAAATTTCAAAAGATTTTTTGACTCATAATCAAGAAAAAACTTCTTTTGAATTTGACATCCAAGATGAATTATTCCAAAAATTCATCACTGGAGAAACAAAATTTGTGTCTGTTTACTATATGGAAGAACCTGATGATAGTGAAGGTCTTTATGAAATTGCAGATCTTTTACTAAAACGGAATCTGATTGGAAAAGCTGGATTTGGAATGATGCGCACTTACTGTTTGAACGCCCCAAAGTTTTCATTTCCTTATTCTGAAAATATCATAATTATTGAGGTTAATAGTGAAAAAAGTCATCAAAGTGTAAAAAAATACTGTGATCAAACTAGACGTGATGTAAATAGAAAAGGTCTGAAGATGACTGGTTTGATGAGTTTATCTATTCTTGAACAATTAAAGTAGAAAGTTTTAATATTCGACAAAAAACTGTTTTTCATGAGTAAGCCTGCTGATCTTGGTTCTTTGAAAATTGGTTCATACATTCTGTTACCTCATACTGATCAACCAAGTGGTGAGCCATGTCAAATTAAAGAATATGATACATCAAAACCTGGAAAACACGGGTCTGCAAAAGCAAGAATTGTAGGTGAAGGAATTTTTGATGGTCAAAAAAGACCTCATGTAGGACCTGTAAGTATGCAAATTCACGTTCCTATGATTAACAAAAAAGTTGGTCAAATTATCTCAATTAATGGCGATGTAGTACAAGTGATGGATTCTGAAACTTTTGAAACACTTGATGTTGCGCTAATTGATGATGAAGTTAAAGGAAAATTAGAAAATGGACAAAATGTAGAATATTGGGTTGTAATGGATAAAACTAAAATCATGCGCATTAAGAATTAATGTGGATGCTGATGATGAGCGGAAAAGCCGTCTGATTTTTGATGAGGATTATGAGTAATGAAGCATCTTTTTCAACAAATTTCAAAAGTTTGTTGAATTGAATATTTTTTAGATAATGAAACTTGCGTCTTTATTTTCTGGTGGAAAAGATAGCATGTATGCAATACATCTTGCTCAAAAACAAGGTCATAAAGTAACCTGTTTGTTGAGTGTTTTTGCAAATTCTGATGAAAGCCACTTACTTCACCACCCAAATTTACAATGGACAAAATTACAATCAACAGCAATGAACATTCCTCAACTAACCCTTGATTCTACTTCTGATGATATTGATGAAGAATTAATTGTATTGGAGAATTTATTAAAACTTGCAAAAGAAAAATTTGAAATTCAAGGATTGGTTCATGGTGGAATTAAAAGTAAATTTCAAAAAGAAAAATTTGAGTCCATATGTTTGAAATTAGATTTAATCTTGGTGTCTCCGTTATGGGATACTGAACCAGAACAATACATGAATGATTTGATTGACTCTCATTTTGATTTTATTATGACTACTGTATCTTCTGATGGTCTTGATGAAACATGGTTGGGAAAGCCAATTTTAAAATCAGAAATTAACACACTGAAACAATTGTCTGATAAATTTGGATTTAACTTAAATTTTGAAGGAGGTGAGGCAGAAACTTTTGTAACTGATTGTCCTCTTTTTTCAAATTCGATTAAAATAAATCAATATGAAAAAAAATGGGACGGGTATAGAGGAAGGTTTGAAATAGTGGATGCTGAGTTGAATTACAATGCTTGATGGCTTAAAGAATAGCTTAAGTGATGCAATTAAAAAAATTGTAAAATCTTCAGGAATAGATGAAGAATTAATCAAAGAACTTTCTAAAGATGTCCAAAGAGCATTATTACTATCTGATGTTAATGTGCGACTTGTTCTTGAAATTACAAAACATCTTGAGGAAAGAGCACTAAATGAAACCCCTCCTCCTGGACTTTCTCGCAAGGATCACATTGTCAAAATATTATATGATGAACTCTCAAAATTACTTGGAGATGAATCTGAATTTGATTTTAAACCTGGAAAACAAAACAAAATAATCTTACTTGGAATTCAAGGCAGTGGCAAAACAACTGTTGCTTCAAAACTTGCAAAATTTTTAACTAGACAAGGGTACAAAGTTGGGGTTGTAGGTGCTGATACCTATAGGCCTGGAGCATTAGTTCAACTTCGAACAATGTGTGAAAAATCTAATGTTGAAGTTTACGGTGAAGAAAATAACAAAGACTCTCCAAATATCGTAAAAAATGGATTAAAACATTTTGAAGGTCAACCATTGGATGTAATTCTAATTGATACAGCTGGTCGTCACAAAGAAGAACAAGATTTACTTGAAGAAATGGAGCGAATCAACAAGGTTGCCGAACCTGATTTAGCATTACTTGTTATTGATGGAACTATTGGACAGCAATGTTTCAATCAAGCAGAAGCTTTTCACAAAACAATTCCTGTCGGTGGTGTTATTATTACAAAATTAGATAGCTCTGCAAAAGGTGGTGGGGCATTAGCTGCATCAGCAGCTACTGGTGCACAAATTATGTACATTGGAACAGGTGAACGAATTGATGATTTAGAAAAATTTTCTCCTACTAGATTTGTTGGTCGTTTACTTGGAATGGGTGACATTCAAGCTGTATTAGATTTAGCAAAACGATTAGAAAATGAAGGAGATGATGTTAGAATGAAAAGAATTTCTAGCGGAAAAATGAATATGGATGATTTCTTTTATCAATTAGAAGAGGTAACTAAGATGGGTTCCTTGCAAGGACTTCTTGATAGTATGCCCGGTCTTTCAGGAATGGTGAAAGGTGATCAAGTCAATCAAATGGAAGGACGAGTTTCAAAATGGCGATACATAATTCAAAGTATGACCAAAGGTGAAAAAGCAGATCCTGATTTATTAAATTCATCACGTATCAAAAGAATTGCTCGTGGCTCTGGTTGGCCTGAAAGTGAAGTCAAAGAATTATTAAAAAATTATAAAAATTCTAAGAATATGATGAAAGCATCAAAAGGACGTCAGATGCAAGGCACTCTTAGAAAGCTAGGTTTGGGATAACTATACGTAGAAAATTCTAAAATGTCTGATTATAAAGAAATTATTCCTATTGTAAACCACATTTTAAAAAAATATGATTTATGCGACAATTGTTTGGGACGTTTTTTTTCAAAATCTCTTCATCTTTCTTCAAATAAACTATTGGGAAAAAAACTAAAACAGAATAAAACTATCTCCAAAAAATGTTATCTATGTAAAAATATTTTTGAAAATTTAGATTATTTCTTAAAAATGATGTATGAAGTATCATCAAATTATTCTTATAACTCATTTAGTGTAGGCACTATGATTAAACCCTCTATTGTAGATAGGGATGATTTTATTCGTTCAAAATACAAACTTAAGGGAATCGATGGAATAAAGACCGACATTACAAAGGAATTAGGAAAGTCTTTTTCAAAAAAAACAAAAAAAATTGTGGATAATCTAAATCCTGAAGTTACTTTTACTGTAAATCTTAAAGATGAATCTTGTCAATTGCGTTCAAAGTCTATCACTCTTTCTGGACGATATGTTAAAACTTTGAGAGGTATCCATCAAAAACAAAAATCATGTGATAATTGTTTGGGGAAAGGATGTAGAGTTTGTAATTTTCATGGCATTTCTGAATTTGATAGTGTTGAAGGGTTAATTTCTAAATTTATTTTTGAAAAATTAGGTGGAAGTACTGCAAAGTTTACTTGGATTGGAGGTGAGGATAAATCTAGTCTTGTGTTGGGCAATGGACGACCTTTCTTTGTAAAAATTCAAAATCCTCTAAAAAGAAATATGAGGACAACATCTGTGGTCTTTGATTCTTTGAAAATAACTAGTTTAAAAATTATTAACGCGTCTCCGAAAACTCCTATCAAATTCATTTCTTCAATTGGAATTAAAATTCATAGCGAATCCATACTTGGTTCTGAAATCTTAAAAAAATTAAAAAATCTTACCAAAACACCTATAGTTGTTTATGAAAATTCTGGAAAACGTTCTGAGAAAAAAATTTTCTCTGTAAAATATAAAAAAAATTCAGATAATGTATTTTCTTTATTTATCAAGGCAGATGGTGGATTACCAATTAAGCGATTTGTGACTGGTAATGATGTAACTCCTAACATTTCTCAAACTCTCGATATTTCATGTACATGTCAGGAATTTGATTTTCTTGATATAGACATCTAATGATAACAATTAACTAGCGTCAAATATCGTAAAATTACATGCCAATGAGAAAAAAAGGTAAACACAAAAGACGTGCAGATCAAAGTGCTGAAGTTCGTAAACGAAAGAAAGCAAAATCTGGAAAGCCAAGATCCTAACTAAATCAACCTTTTTACATTCAAAATTTACGAGAAGGGTAATTGGATCCTCTAGTACGTTTCAAAGATGCACATTCTAACGGAATTATTCCTGATGATATTTTTGATTTAACTGTAAAGCGCTTTTCAATAATTACTGATGGGATAAATCGGATTGAAAAAGCATCCGGAATTCAATACCCAATTGCATATGTTGAGCCATCTCTTGTAATTACCTCCCCCAATCCAAATTCCTATGAATACGGTATTTTATTTGCGAGAACTCTCCCTGTGATGTCTGAGGATAATTTTCAGGTTGTTATTCAAATTTCGGCACCGCTTGTTGCTTATGGATTAAAGGGAACAATTCATGCAATTCTGGCCCATGAGTTTTTACATTTTTTGGAATTAATTCGAAAAATCTCAAAAATGGATTTGTTGTCTGATGAAATATCTGGAAATTTATTTGAAAATGTCTACAGTGATGAGACAAGATTATTTGAACCCCGTGTAGTCTTTAAAGACCGAACTTTGTTGAATCATATAACAAAAAGATTCCCTGCTGGATTTCGTGATTATAAACTTGAAGATAAAGTAATGAAGTTTTGGGCTGATAGGAATCTTCCAAAAACCAATATTTCTTTAGATACCAATACTGTAAAGATATCAGCTGAATCCATTTCTAAAATTAAAATCTCTCCATCCTTTATTTCAAAAATTGATCAATTGCAAGAAAAAAGTTCAAAAATTCACAAAAAGAAATTATATTAAACCAGTTTGTGTCAATGTTTGAGATTTTATAAAATAATTTTTAACTACTAAATTTTACTGATTGAATTCTGTTAATCCACATTTTCCACATGTCTTTCTATCTTTGTGATCTGACATGTAAACTCCTTTACCACATCTTGAGCATATTTTTTTAATTCTTGTTATTTTGTCCCCATCAACTTTGAAAAATTTGTACACATTTGGACTGGAACCTTTTTTTCCTGCCATTATTCTGCTTTCTCCTCTTTTGCTTCTTCAGCTGGTGCTTCTGTTTCTTCAACTGGTGCTTCTGCTTCTTTTGCTGCAGCTTCTGCTTCAGCTAGTTTTGCTTGAGTCTTTTCTAATCTTGAAAATATTGTTGGGTTGACATGTTTTTTTGCCAATCCTTCATCATCATAGACAAAGAATGTTCCTGTGACTGTTGATTTTCCTACTTGAGTTTTAAGAATAATTGGAATTATTACTTTGCCATCTAGACTGAATTCTTTGTTAATCATATCTACTGCTTCAAGTTTTTTGAGTTTTCCTCCTAAACCTGCAAAATTACAAGTTAACTCTCTTCTCGATAAGAAGGTGTTATCTACGTCTGTAATTGTCTCAATAATGGACATGTACCCAAAATCCTTTAGATATTTCATATAAACCTTGATTGAAATAGATAAGAAATTAAGGAAAACACTGGAAAATGTAATCATGGAACGTTATATGCTCCATTTTAAAAATAAAGGATATTTTCCAAAGGATTCTAAACAATTGATCTATGATGCTAGAGATCTTGCATCTGAAATTGATGCATCAGTAAGAGTCGTTCGAATTGCTGGAAAATTTGTAGAGTTTGATGTGGGAGTTGAAAAAGAAGATCTTGACAAACTTGTTGAAAAACTATCTCCAATTGGATCTATTGATAATATTCGTCATGTCTTTGAAGAAAAGATCGAAAAAGAACAGGGGATTACCGATGGGATTTACTATTTCAATAATGAACGATTTTGGGAATGTCATGAAGCATTTGAGGGAGTTTGGAAACAATGTTTTGGTCGAGAAAAAGAAATTCTTCAAGGGATTATTTTATTTGCTGTAGCATTTGCCCATGCTCAAGAAGATGATCTTCGTATTGGAATTGGAATGCTGAGACGCGTATTGGAAAAATTAGGTACTTCTCCTTCTATGTATCATTCAATTGATATTGATAGATTAAGAAAAAAAGCAACTGAAATGCAACAAGCAAACAATTTGACTATTTTTGAGATTTGATTAATTCTAAAGATTTGGATACTACTTCAGCACCTTGAAGTAAACCTATACTGCCTTTTTTGGCCTGTTCTTCAGTCATTCTTGTTGTTCCATCATTTTTAATAAAATCTCCCGATACTACAACTGGAACTGGATCATCACTGTGCCCTTTATTGATACATGGTGTTGAATGATCTGCTGAAATAATTATTGCGACTTTACTTGAATCAATATTATCTATCAGTGTTTTAAAGAATCTTTGATCAATCTCTTCGATATTTTTCATTTTTCCTATTGCGTCTCCATCATGACCAAATTCATCAGGCCCTTTAAGATGGACGTAGATAGAATTTTGAGTCTCCATTGCTTTAGCCGCCACTCTTGCTTTTTCTTCATAATCTGTTAATCCCCCTGCTTCAAATGCCTTCATTTTGAGAACATCTGAAATTCCAAGTTCTACTGGCATATCCACTATACATGAAAATTCCATACCATATTTTTCGTTAATTGGGATTACATCTGGAAATTTATTTCCTGCATCTCTAAGTAGAATGCAACTAAGTTGTTTTTTGTCTGCTGCCCTTCGCTTTTCATTTATTTGACTTTCTTTTAAAATATTGATTGATTGTTCAGAGAACTCATTAACTAAACTTGCAGTAAATTTTGCATCATCATTTTCTTCTATTGGTAAACATTTTTCAATTTTCAAAAAATCCCCTACAGCTTTTGCAACTCCCATACCTCCGATGTTACTATAAGCTGGATCAGTATTCGTAATTTTTGAAGATAATTTTTGTGTGTTTGTTCTAATTCGTACTGTCACTCTATGTCCGATTGTTGGAGAAACAACCACTGATGTATTAGGGTCTGAAAATTTTATTTTTTCTTCAATTTCTTTTGCAACTCCATCAGCATCTTCTTTTTCAATATGTCTTCCAGCTCTTCTGTCTATGATTACTTCATCATCGTTTAATGTAGAAAAATTCCCTCTCAATGCTAAATCACCATTTTTAAAATCAATCCCTACCCCAATCGCTTCGATTACTCCTCTACCTGCATAATCTGCATGATTGAATTTGTAACCTAGCATGTTGAATACTGCAATATCTGACTCTGGAGCTATTCCTTTTCCTACTGAAATCACTTCTCCTATGGCGCCATTACTTGCAATTTTATCTAAAACTGGTGTATTTGCTGCCTCTAACGGTGTTTTCCCATCCAAGTCTGGATGTGGTAAATCTCCTACTCCATCTAATAGAACATAAATCATATGAACGTCAGAATTATCCATAATATCTCCTGTTTTACCGAATTCTAATTCTCTGCTTTAAGTCTTGCAACAAATTAACCGATCAAAAAAATATCCGAATCATAAAATAATTTTTAAAAATTTTGATGTTTGATGAAAGTTTAAACTTTTTTTCTTGATGGATGAAGAAATTTTAATTTTAAATTTTTTAGTAACTGTTTTAATGTACGTTCACTTTCAATTACAATTATGGGGAGTATTCGTAAGGATTATGTTTCTGAACGTTTTATGATTGTCTCAAAAAAAGATGATAAAATAACCAATCCAAAAAAATCTCCTTTTTCTCCTGGAAATGAATCCATGACGAACCCTTCTGTTTTATCACTTGTTGCAAAAAACGGAATGTTGCAACGTCTTCAAGATGACGATGACAATTATGTAACTGGCTGGTCAATTAGAGTTTTTGAGAGCAAAAATCCTATTGTATCTGTGGATGCTGAAAACTCTTACAGTGATCGACCTTTCTATAGCGAACCTGCATATGGTTATCATTATGTGGTAGTTGCATCTCCAAATGCAAAAGATACTTTTGCAACAATTGATACTGAGCAATGGTCAAATGTTTTGGTTGTTGTTCAAGACCGTCTTCGATGGCTCTATACTCAAAAAGGTGTTACGTATGTTTCAATTTATGCTGATCATGGTGAATTATCTGGCAATGATAATCCTCACCCTCATCTGAACCTTCTGACATTTTCTTCAATTCCTCCTACTATTGAAGAGGAGGCAGAGGCTTCTCATAAAATCCTAAATGAAAAAGGCGTTTGTCATATGTGTCAAACAGTAACTGAAGAAATTGGTGGTCCTAGACAAATTCTTCAGACTGAGGGTTTTATTGCATTTTGTCCTTGGGCTCCATCATATCCGTATGAGTTTTGGATTTCTCCTAAAAAACACACAACTAGTTTTTCAAAAATCTCTCAAAAAGAAATTAATGACTTATCCTTGATTTTAAGATCAACTTTAGGTGGACTGTCAAAAATTATCAAAAATGTTTCATTTAATTTAGTATTTCATCTTTCTCCTGAAAAGAAAAATAGTCGACAAATTCATTGGCATATTGAAATATACCCAATCACAAAAAATAGGTCTGGTTTAGAACGAGGATTTGGTATTTTCTTAAATGATGTTTCTCCTGAACAATCTGCAGAAAAACTTGGTGCTGCGTGTAGAAAAGAGTTAGCTGCCCTTGTTGGCATTGAATGATTTTTTTTGAATGGTTTATTTATCAATTATAATTTGTATTCATTATGGCAATAGAGAAATGGCTTGCAGTAGTTAGTTTTGGTTTATTTGCAATGTTTTCTGGTGAAATGATCTCAATTTACAATTATGTGATTGCTCCTCCAGAAAATGCTATAATTGATGATTCATGGTTTGATTCAAAAATATTTCAGTTTATTTCCATTGGTGTTGCCCCAGCTGGAATTTTAGCTGCAGTTCCTTTCATAATGAGCAAACGATATGGTTCCAGACCTATTGGAGGAATTATAATTGCAGGTGGTGTAATTTTGTTATTGGGAATGATAACATGTTATTCTATGTTGGATGCGATTGATGAAAAATACATTACAGATATGGTGCAATATGTTCCAGTTTTATTTATGGCATTGGCATTTCCTGTAATTGGTGTTGGTGCATATTTGACTAAACTCAAAAAGGTTCGTCCTAAAAAAGAATATTTCTAGATGTGATTAAATCTTAATTCATTTGCAGAAAGTGTGAATCCAACTTTTTCATAAAATTCTTTCACGTCATCTGTGCAGTTTAATATTGTCTTGTAACAGCCTTGGTTTTTTGCAAATTCAAGAAGAAATTTTATTATTTCATTTCCAATTTTTTGCCCTTGAAAATTTTTATCCACTACCACATCTTCAATATGTCCCACTAATCCCCCGTCATGAATGAATTTTGGTTCGATTAGTAGGGTGGCACTTCCAATAATTTTTTCATCTAGTTCTGCGATTGCTATGATGTGATTTGGATTAGAATTGATTTTTTCAAAAACTTCTTCAGCTTTATTTTTATCAATGTTACTTGTAATTCTTAGCGAATCTAGTGTTGTGAGGAATCCTTTTTGAAGATCTTCCTTTTGTAACTCTCTAATTTTTAACTCTCTCATTTTGCTTTCAAATTTTACCTAATTTTTGAATATATTCTTGGTATGCTTTTTTGTAAGATGTTTTATTTCCAATATCTGTAAAACCTTTTTTTGTAAGGAAACTGCTGACTAATTTCTTTTTATTCATTACTTTTTTTATTACGTCATCCATTCCATATGGTTTATTTTTTGGAATGAAATCTAGTACTTCTGGCTCCATTACATAACAACCCATGTTTATGTTGGCTTTAATTTCCGGTTTTTCATTCCAACTTGTGACTTTTCCATTTTTTGATGTTTCAATTACTCCATATGGTAAATTAGTTTTGTATTCATTTAGGCCCATTGTTACAAATGCTTTTTTCTTGTTGTGTTGTTTTATCATATTTCTGAGACTAAAATCAAAAATTGAATCTCCATAAAGACAAACAAAAGTATCATCGATTAAATCATCTGCTGTTTTTAATTGACCTGCAGTTGCAAGTGGTTTATTTGAAATTGCATATTCTATGTTTACTCCAAATTTTTTCCCATCTTCAAAATAATCTTCAATTGTTTTTCTAAGATAACTGACACATAATACAATTGATTTGACTCCATTTTTTCTTGTCCAATCCACCAAATGTTCCAATATTGGTTTTTCACCTAATGGAAGCATGGGTTTTGGAAGAAATGTTGTATATGGTTGTAATCTTGTTCCCAAACCTCCAGCAAGAATAACTGCCTTCATAACCTCTACTTGAGTTGAGAGTATTTATGTTCAAGGATGAATTTTGACTAGAGTTTTTTTAAATAATTTTTAAAATTTTATTCAAAACATCATTTGGAGTTTTTCCAAAAACAATAATCATTGGTTCTTTTCCAAAATCTCCTTCGTGAAAAATAATGTCTGGCAGTTTTTTAGAATTTTTAATTGCATGTTCTATTCCCCACTTGATTGATGATTTTTTTATTTTGGTATTTTTAGGTTCTTTACTTCTGTCATAATTGCTTGCAATTAATTTTAAATTTTTGATTTTTGTTATAGTGTCATTTTGATATTTGATATTGATTGCAGAACAAACCTCTGATGATTTTTTATTCATTACTAAAAGAGCTGTTGCAACATGTTTTGAACCACCATACTCTAAATTACCTGCAACCAGTACTTGTTTTCCTGCTTTAACAATTCTTCCAGAAATTCCTAGAATATCCTTTATTGATTTTGGGTTTTGTTTGGAAAATACAAAATTTGTTTGACATTCTGGAATATTTTTAAAAATATTTTTAATTTCGACAAATTCGTTAATTGCTTTAGTTAATTCTATTTTGATATTGTCTTGTTTTTTAATATCTGTAATTGGAATCCCTTTCCCAATTTTTTTAGAATTTCTGATGGATTCTTGTGTGAATTGTTTTGCAAATTTCAATGATTCTTCAATATTGTTGTTTTTAACAAGCGCAAAAATTGCTGCTGCTGAATAATTATCCCCACTTCCATGATTTGTACTGGTGATTTTTTTGCCTGTGATGAAATAATTTTTATTTTTCTCTAGAACAAAGTCTGATATTTCATTATTCTTTGTTTTAATTCCCGTGATTACAACTGTCTTTGATCCCATATTCTGAATTTTTTCTGCAATTTTTTTGGGTGAGATTTTTGAATTTATCTTAGTGTTTGATATAATTTTAGCCTCAAATTCATTTGGTGTGATGATTGTAGCAAGTGGAACAATAAATTTTTGAAAATCTTTAATTGCTGAATTTTCTAGTAGTGTTCCTCCTGTCGTTGATTTAATTATTGGATCAACAATTATTGGAACTTTTAATTTTTTTAATTGTTGATAAATTACCCTCGTGATTTGTGAATTGTACACCATCCCAATTTTTACACCATCAATTCTAAAATCTGACATTACTGTTTGTATTTGATCTTCTAACATTTTTTTTGATACTGGTTCTACCATTCCAAAACGTGTTGTATTTTGACCTGTGATTGCAGTAATTACTGTTAACACATGTACATTAAATGACGAAAATGTTTTAACATCACTTTGAATCCCTGCACCTGATGATGGATCTGATCCTCCAATTGAAAGTATGTTCATATTTTTTTATTCATCTTAAACCCTAATCTGCTTTTCCTTCAATTTTGATTTTGTTGTATTTGTTGAATTATTTTAATAGGAATTTTATACTTTGATTATTTACTTAATATTGTGACTGAAATTCCTATGGTGGATGATTCTTCTTCTACAAAATTAAATTGTACAACTTGTTTACTTCCAATGCAATACCAAACTAAAAAAAACGGGAATTTTTTGTGGCAATGTTTCAAGTGTGGTAAACAAATTCTTGTTTCAACAGAAAATTTTAATCAAATTGAAGAACATTGGAGCCCTCCTAGATGACCAATTCATCTGACCTAGAGTTTTTAAAAATTGAGAATCAAAAACTACGTAATTACATTATTTTGATTCAATCTGAAATTGAATTTACTCAAAGAGTAGATGAAATAAAATTAAATTTTACCAAATCCTCCGATTCTGAGCGTATTATTGTGCCTATTTTAGATAGAATTTCTAAAATCCAATTTGAAAAAACATCCTTGGAAAAAGAATTGAATTTGAATTAATTTTAATTTCTATGTTGATGCTTCACTGGCACAATTAAATGAGCAAAATTCATCTTTCAAACTTTGAAATTCTCTACCACAATGCATACATTCTCTTATGGTCCTCATATTGTTAATACGCGATAATTGCATATAAGGTAAAGCGATCATCTTAATATAGTGAAATCAGTTTTTAGATAATTTCATAATTTTCACGATTGTTTAAATCAGGTAAAAGCATAGAATTTGTTATGACCACTCAGATGGCTTCTGCACGTCGTGGTGTAGCTACTGATGAAATGAAACAAGTTGCAAAAGATGAAGATGTTTCTATTGATTGGTTGATTTCAAAAATATCTCGTGGGTCAATTATTATTCCAAGTAATAATGCTAGACCACAAAAAATTCACAATGTTGGAATTGGAAAAGGACTAAAAACTAAAGTAAATGTAAACATCGGAACTTCTACTCTTAATGTTAATTTGGATGAAGAAATTGAAAAAGCTAAAGTTGCTATAAAATATCATGCAGATACAATTATGGATCTCAGTGATGGTGGAGATGTAAAAAAAATTCGTCAAACTCTTTTAGAAACTGCTCCGATAACTTTTGGAACTGTTCCAATTTATGAGGCATATAATTATGGTGTTGAGGTTCACAAAAATCCTTTGAATTTAACTGAAGATGATTATCTAAATGCATTTGAAAACAATGCTAAAGATGGAGTAGATTATACCACAATTCATTGCGGTATCACAAAAGAAATTGCAAAAAGAATTCTTAAAGTACAACGATATGGTGGAGTTGTTAGTAAGGGTGGTACCCTTACTGCTGCCTGGATGCTAAAGCATGATAAAGAAAATCCATATTTGACGCATTATGATTACTTGCTTGAGATTGCAAAAAAATATGATGTGACTTTTAGTCTTGGAGATGCTCTTAGACCTGGTTCTATTTTAGACTCTCATGATGAATTACAGGTTCAAGAAATGATCAATATCTCTCAATTGACAAAACGTGCACATGAACAAGATGTACAAGTAATGGTTGAGGGTCCTGGACATGTCCCATTAAATGAAGTTGCAGCAAACGTTCGACTTGCAAAATCCCTTATCGGTGACGTTCCTTACTATGTCCTTGGTCCTTTGGTGACTGATATTGCATCTGGCCATGATCATATTGCAAGTGCAATAGGAGCTGCAGTATCTGCAAGTGAAGGTGTTGATCTTTTATGTTATCTTACCCCTTCTGAACATTTAGCATTGCCTAATGCTGAAGAAGTAAAAGCTGGATTGATTGCATATAGAATAGCTGCACATGCTGGTGATCTTGTAAAAATTCGTGAAAAGGCGATTAAATGGGATATGGAAATGACTGAAGCAAGACGTACTTTGGATTGGGAAAAACAATTAGCGTTATCCATTGACCCTGAAGAAGCTGCAAAAATTCACAGTAGAACTGGACAACATCCTGGGAATAATGTCCCTTGCACAATGTGTGGTGGTGCATGTGTATACATGATGTTGCCACAACAAAAAAAATACGAAAAAGAAAATAAAAATTTACAACAAGTTGAATAGAACTTTTTCTAAACTAGGAACTGTATTATAATTTTTTAATTCTTGAACTTCTATCCATCTAAATTCTGAATTTTCCCAATTGAGACTAACATCTGGTTTTTCTGACTCAAATAGGAATGGAAATACTTCCCATTCATGATTTTTGTATTGTGGTGCATTAATTCGCATTTCTTTTGCAGATTTGATTAGTTTTATCTTCTCTTCCGTGATTCCAACTTCCTCAAAAATTTCTATCTTTGCTCTTTGTAGTGGTATTTCATTATTCTCTATAATTCCACTAATGCCTGCCCACAAACCTTTCATTGATTTTACTTTTTCACTTCTTTTTAGAATCAATAATTTGTCGTTATTTTTAATAAATGATGTAACAATTTTTGTTGAATGCATGTTGATTATTTTTCAACAGATTTTACCATTTTTGTTAATCTTTTGTATGATTCATTAATGTCTGTATGTTTGGCTAATCTTTCTTGACATTCTTTAATGTAGTTTACCACTTCTTCTGTTTTTGACTCTTGAACAGATGTAAGTAATCTTCCAACATCTTTCCAAAGATCTTCTGCAACTCTTCTAATTTCTGGATTTGCAATGATTGTCTCTATTAATTCTGGAGTTTCTGTCATGATACTCTCAGCTAATGTTTTTTGTACTCTGAATGTAGTTCCTGACATTTTTTCTGTAAGGTTCATCTTTTCATCTTTTGATATGATGTTTGCAAAAACTAAATTCATCAGATGAGTTAATCCTAAAATAACTGCAATTTTTTTATCATGTTCAATTGCATCAATTGTTACAAAATTAGCTCCTTCAAATAATGATTTTGTAACTGTTAATTCTTTTTTAGCATCTTTAATTGGAATTGAAATTATGTTTTGACCTTTTATTGTTTTAATGCCTGGGCCAAACATTGGATGAATGCAAATTGGATTAATTTTTGCTGGCATTTTTGATAATGAAGATACTACTTTTGATTTTTCAGATGAAATCTCAATTAGATATGTTCCTCTTTTCATTTCTTTTGCAATTAATCTAATAATCTCTGGAGTTCTTCTAGTTGGGGTACATAAAATTACATAATCTGCTTGTAGAATTCCTCCTACTAATGATTCTGAAACTATGACATCTTTACCTGTGACCTTGTTTTCTGAATCATGACCTGTAACTTCAAAATCCATATCTGAAAAATATTTTGAAAACCATTGGCCCATTTGACCTCCTGCTCCAATAATTGTAATTTTCTTTTTCAACTATTACTCCTAATAATGTCCCTAAGTATATTCATTCCCTCGTTTAGACTATTTTCATCCTGACATGCAGAAATTCTGATAAAATTTTTGTAATTTCCAAATCCTTCCCCTGGTGCAACTGCTAATCCTTTCTCAAGTGTACTATTTGCAAATTTAACTCCATCAAACTCTTCTTGGTTTACTCGTGCAAAAAGATACATCGCGCCATCTGGGACAACAAATTCCAATCCCATTTCACTCGCTTTTTCAGACAACAAATCTAATCTATTTTGTATTGTATTCGTATTATTGCTCGTATCTGACTCAAGAGCTTTCATTGCAACATATTGAATCGGCTCTGAAACATTTGTAAGACATAATGCTTCTAATTTTGCCATTTTTTCAATGATCTTTGAATCTGCAATTGCATATCCTATTCTAAACCCTGTCATGGCATGTGATTTTGAAAATGACTGAGTGATGATGCTTTTTTCATAATTATAACTTAGAATGCTTTTCCAGCTTGTTTTAGCATATTGGGAATAAATCTCATCACTGAGAACATAGATTTGATTTTTTCTAGCAATTTCAATTATTTCATTTTGTAATTTTTCAGGAAGAATTTTCCCTGTTGGATTATTTGGATAATTTAGAACAATCATTTTTGTATTTGAATTAATTGTATTTTTGATTTGTTCTATTGATGGTTCCCATTCCGTTTCTAATGTTGTATTGATAGTTCTAACTTTGATTCCTGAGTTTAGTGCACAATCTTTGTATGCTGGCCATGCTGGTTCTATCACAATCATTTCATCACCTGGATTTAACAATGTGGTGATTGCAGTAAAAATAGAAAATCTTGCACCTGGACTAACTAAAATATTATCTTGTGTTATACTCGTATTGAACTTCTCTGACACATATGATGCCAATTTCTCTCTAAATGCAGGAACACCCCTTACTTGACCATATTTTAAAAATCCTTTATCAAAAACTTCTGTCAATGCATCTTTTACAATTGATGGTGGAAGAAAGTCAGGTTCTCCCACTTCCATGTGGATAATTTTTTTACCTTGTTGTTCAAGTGATTTTGCTTTTAAGAAAATTGATAGATGTGTTTGTTTGTTAATTGATTGGACTTTTACTGATTCGTTTAATAAAAAATTTAAAAATTTTGTTGCAATTGATTCATCAAATTCTAACTCACTACATAATGAAATTACTTTATTTCGTAAATTATCTTCACGAGTTTCATCTGTAACTCCTTTACCTATATTTTTTTTAACTTCTCCAATCTCTTTTGAAATATCGGTTCTATTTTTTAACAACCTCACCATTTCTAGTGTAATTTCATCCATCCTGTTTCTGAGTTCATTAATATCTGACATTTTCTTATAAAACTGGTTTGATTGTGCCTGAGATTAGTGCATGATCTGCTATAATTAATGCTACAAGTGCATCAACTACTGGTGGTGCTCTTGGAACAACACATGGGTCGTGTCTTCCTTTTATTTGGAGAATTGTTTCTTTTTTGTTTTTGATATCTATTGTTTTTTGTTTTTGTGCAATTGATGATGCTGGTTTGAATGCAATTCTCATAGTTATTGGCATTCCATTTGAAATCCCTCCTAAAATACCTCCAGAATTATTTGTTTTTGTAATTATTTTTCCTCTCTTGATTGTATACAAATCATTATTTTCTGAACCATGTAATTCTGAACCTGCAAACCCTGAACCAAACTCTACTCCTTTAACTGATGGAATTGAAAACATTGCTTTACTCAAATCTGATTCTAATGAATTGAAAATTGGTTCACCTAATCCCACTGGGACATTTGTTGTTACTGATTCTATTATTCCTCCAAGTGAATCTCCTTTTTTCTTTGCATTTAGAATACTCTCGCGCATCATTTTAGCTGTTTTAATTTCAGGACATCTGACTTCATTTTTATAAATTGAATTAACCATTTTTCCATTAAACTCTTTTTCCATTTTGATTTTACCTATTTGTGAAGTAAATGAATTAGTTTCAATTCCTGTTGTTACTTTTAACAATTTTCTTGCAATAGCTCCGCCCATTACATGAGTTGCAGTTAATCTTCCTGAAAACCTTCCTCCGCCTCGATGGTCATTGAATTGATTATATTTTATCATTGCAGGATAATCTGAATGTCCTGGTCTCAATTTTGTTTTTAAATTATCATAATCTTTTGATTTTTGATCACTATTCCAAATTAACATTGTAATTGGCGAACCTGTTGTAAATCCTCTAAAAACGCCTGAAACAATTTCTACGATGTCTCCTTCTTTTCTTTGTGTTGAAATAATGTTTTGACCTGGTTTTCTTTGGTCTAGCATTTTTTGGATATCTTTCTCATCAATTTCTAATCCTGCTGGACATCCTTCTAACACCGCCCCAATAGCTTTCCCATGACTTTCACCAAAACTTGTTAAAACAAGATGCTGACCAATTGAACTTCCCGGCAACACATTATCAAAGCTAAATGATGCTTATAATTCCTCATTCTAATTTTTTAAAATATTCACAACTAATGATCTACAATTTTTTAATTCTTCTTCATGAATAGTTATAAATTATAAAATATTAAATAATTTTATGAAATAATTATAATATAATCTTAAATATAATTATTTTATTCATTAATTATGTTAAAACGTGTAAATCTTAACAAATGATTTGCGCGGCCTTGCGAAATTTGACATGTTATCACCGCTAAAGCGTTGTGAGTGAGGAGAATGCTTTTCACTCTATACAAGGTCGCGCCTTTAATCTCACTAAGAAATTTTTTTGAATCATTTTATTGTACTTGAATTTTTGCACCAATTCTAGTCATTTCTTCAATAAAATTTGGATATGATACTTTGACTGAATCAGGATCAGACACTGTACAATCTCCTACATGCATTCCAGCTATACAAAATGCCATGAATAATCTGTGATCATTCTCAGAAACCAATTCAGCTCCCCTTAAATTATTTGATGATTCTAAAATTAACCCATCTTCTTTTTCTTCAATTTTAATTCCTAGTTTCACAAGTTCTCTTGAAATAATTGCAATTCTGTCTGTTTCTTTTAACCTTGCATGCTTTACATTGATGACTTCAATTGGGCTTGATGAATTTAATGCTAAAATTGCAAGAGGTGGGAGAAGATCTGGTGAATTACTCAAATCAAATCTACCTCCGCTTAATTTTTCAGGAGATTCAATTTTAATTTCTTCTTCACTAATGACAACAGTAACTCCTAACTGTTCTAAAATATCTATAAAGACTTCATCTCCTTGTGGTAAATTTCCTAGATTCCCTTTGATTGTAATTTCTTCACCGTTTAGTACTGCTGCTGATAATAACAATGCAAGACTTGAGAAATCAATTGGAACTGTAAATGATGTGTTCTTGTAGATTTGTGGTGTTATGTTATATTTTTTGTATGGAATTAATGTTTGAACTGAAACTCCGAACTTCCTCATTGTTGCAATTGTTGCATCAAGATATGGTTTTGAAACTAAATTTCCTTCGATGTTGAGATTAATTCCATTCTTAGTAAGTGGTGCACAAATTAACAATGCTGAAATAAATTGACTAGAAAAATTTCCTGGAATAGATACATTGCCTCCTGATATCTTCCCTTTAATTTTGATTGGTGGCTTCCCATCCGTTGAACTACATTGTGCTCCTATGCTTGATAGTGCATCTAAGAGTGGCTGCATTGGTCTTTTCTGAAGACTAGAATCTCCTGTGAGTGTTATTTCTTCAGAATACAAACTGGCAATCCCTGACGCAATTCTAATTGTAGTTCCTGAATTTTCTGTATCAATTTCAGGTACATTTGTGCCTAAATCGATTGGATTTTTAATAATTATTGATGAATTCTCTATTTCAATTTCTGCTCCAAATTTTTTACATGCCTCAATTGTTGCTTTTGTATCTGCTGATAACAATACGTTATTGACCTTACTGTCTTTTCCTGCTATTGACGCCAGAAAAATCGCTCTATGTGAATAGCTTTTGTTTGGAGGACATGTTATTTGTCCTGAAATTTTTGATTTTGTTACTTTACATTTCATGAACTTCTGCCTTTGTATTGCTGATTTTTGAAACGATTATTCTTCCATCTAATGCTGAAAATACCTTTTTCATAGTTGATTCATTTTCTTTTTTTGTAATTGCTGCAATTGATGGCCCATTTCCTGAAACTGATGCTCCTAATGCTCCTTTTTCTATCAAACTTGAAATTATTTTTGGTTCTGAATTCAAAATTGATGAAGTTGCCAACCCATTAATTATCATTGCATCCCAATATTTTGATTTTCTTGCAAGTTCCCATGCATTTTCAAAAACTGATGACATTACTTTGAGCTTTTTTAGATTTCCTCTTTTTCTATTTTTTGGAATAAATATTACTGCGATTAAATTTGATGCTCCTTTTTCATGTTTGATTCTTTTCTTTTCTGCATTATCTGTAACATTGAATCCTCCATAATAACATGAACATGCATCATCATACGCTCCTGTGATGCTAACTTTGGATTCAATTGATGCATCAACTCCTGCAAGGAGTATTTGTTGATCAGTAAATTTTAATTTGAAAATTTTTGCACAAGCAAGTGCAACTGCTGACGATATTGCACTTGAACTTTTAAGTCCATACCCTGTAGGTATTTCTGAATCAAGTGTCATTGTAATTTTATTTTTTTCTAAATCTTCTTTTGAAACAATTTTTTCAATTGTCTTGTTGATTAATCGTGAACTTAGGCTCTTGTTATCTGATTTTATTATGATTCCTTTACCTGGACTTGTTTCCATCTCTACAATTACTTTTAACGAAATTCCTAGTGTTGCCCCTTTCTTATTTGCAATTGCGTTTACTATGGAAACTGCACCGTGGACTGTAGCTTTTACTTTTGCCATCAAAACCCTCCTAGTAATGCTTTTTTCATGGCATTATAAGGTGCTTCCATATTGTGCCAAATTTCAAATGCTCTTGTAGCTTGTCCTAGGAGCATTTCATAACCTAAAATTACATTTGCATTATTTTGTTTTGCTTTTTTGAGAAAATCTGTATTCATTGGCATGTATACAATATCATAGACAATTGTTTTTTCATTAATCCCTTCTAGTAAAATTGGACTTGGTTCATTTTTTAGTCCTATGGATGTGGCGTTAATGATTATGTCATAATTTTTTGCCGAATCTTTTACATCGCTGATTTGAATAGCATTTGCATCTAATTGAATTTTTTTTGCAAATTCTGATAAACTTTTTGCTTTTTCTAATGTTCTATTTGCAATTGTAATGCTCTTTGCTTGCTCTTTTGCAATTCCTGCCACAATTGCTCTAGCTGCCCCTCCTGCTCCTAACAAAAGAACATTACAATTTTTAATCTTTAAATTTTTTTTCTTAAATGGTTCTAGGAAACCATCCATGTCCGTATTGTATCCTTTGAGAACGCCTTCATTGTTTACTACCGTATTTACTGCCCCGATCAAACTACAAGTCTCATCAATTTTATCAACATATTTCATCATCTCAATTTTGTGAGGAATGGTAATGTTGAACCCATTAATCTTTATTTTTTTAAGCCCTTCAATTCCTTCTTTTAATTCATTTTTGGGAATTCTATATCCTATGTATGAGCAATCCAAGTTCAATTCTCTAAATGCTGCACTGTGAATATGTGGTGATAATGAATGATCAATAGGATCACCGATAACTGCAAATGTTTTACTCATCTTATTTTTTAAAGAAATATGATTGATTTAAACTCTCAAATGAAATTTATTTATTTTTTAAATTTATGATCTTGTTTACCTCATCTATGCTGAATTGACCTGGTGCAACTGCTCTTCCTAGTGACACATATGTATATGGACTACCTAAATACAGGCACAAAATTCTTGAAATTCTGCCAAAATCACCCATTGCAAACGAAATTAAATTATTTTTTCCTTTTTTACTGTATAATTCTAACATTCTAGTAGAATCATCTGTTGATTTTGCTGTACTGACAATTTTTAGATTTGATGATGTTTTACTCATTTGATTTAATTTCTTTTTTAATTCAGATGACTTTGGTGTTTTTTTGAAATCATGCCATGAAACTAGTAATTTTGTTTTGGTTGATTTTAGATATTTTCTTAATGATGGATTTTTTTCTAATGTATTGAATTCAATATCTAACAAAAATGGAGAATATTCTGCAATTAATTTTAAAATTGCAATTCTTTCTTTTTCACTCCCTGGAAATTTTCCTCCCTCTGTTTTTGGTCTTAGTGTACAAACAATTCTGTTGAGATCTTTTTTAATAATTTCTAACGCAATCGGTATTTCTTCAATTTTTAAAAAATCTAATCTGACTTCTACATAATCTGATTTTTTTAATGCAAGTTTTAATATCTGATTTATTTTCTGTGGTGTTTTTTCTGCAACTGAGACACAAGTTTTGTATTTCATCTTATTTTTCTAAAATATATTCGTCTGAAACTTCCATACCAAAGTGTCTCCCTGTGGCAGGTTTTGAATGAACCATAACGGAATCCCCTTTCTTTAGGTGAGTTACTGAAACTAGTTGTCCATTTGTCTTAACAAAACGAATGGTTTCTGCATCTTGCGCAATAATTCCTCCTACTTCTCCCCCTGAAGATGCTTTAATCATCAACATTGGCCTTCTTTCAATTTTTGCTCTTCCTACTGTTGCTCTTCTTGCTTTACCTTTAGAATTAAGAATTAATACTTCTGAACCTGTCTCTACTTCTGATAAATAATTGGTAGTTCCATCTGGTGAAAGTGTATAACAGTGAACTGCACCTGCATTAACTCTAAATGGTCTTGGTGATGTAAATGATGAACCCACTGATTCATTATGCACTAAAAACAAAAAGTTTGATCTACTTCCAATTAACATTCCTTCTCCTTTATGAAGAATTGATGCTGTATCTACACAAACTCGTTCCCCATCACCTACTTCTTTAATCTCAATAATTTTTGCAGACTTCATCTCAAAATTTCTGGTTCCTAGGTATACCATTGCCTCCCTTACTTCATTAATTGATGATGTACTGAAAATTACTCCATCTACCCCTACTTCTAAAATTGAAAACATTTTTCTCACTTCTTCTGGTGTTCTTGCAATTGCAAAAATTTTGGTGTGTATTTTATGAAGTTTGGCAATAATGTTTTCCAGTGGAATAATTTTCCAGTCTTTGACTTCTACAACTACAAAATCTAATCCTTTCTTTGCAATACTTAGTACATTATCTATATCAGAATTTGATAATACTTCAAACTTTTTTCCGATTTTTTTACCCTTTGGTTTTACACTTGTTTCATTTTCAAGAACTACATAATTTGCAGAGTTTGATGGAAACACTGTTTGTAATTTTGTTTTTTTCTTACCTATTTTTTTTGGATCTAAATATACTATCTTTATTCCCTCTTCTTCTAATTGTGGGAGAAACTTTGCTAATTGTGCCTGAGATCCTTTAGGGGAAATGATTAATTCTCTAGTTTTACTCAATTCTTTTCATTGCTTCCTTTGCTGTACCTTTTCTAAAAATAATTTCAGCTAGTGCTGCTACCATTTTTTCGGGTGCTTTATGGGCAAAGATATTTCTACCATATGTCACACCTTTTGCTCCTGCAGTCATCGCATCTTCTGTCATTTGAAGAATATCTAAATCTGTTTTTGATTTTGGTCCACCTGCAATAACAATTGGAACTGGTGTGCTCTTTACAATTTTTGCAAATGAATCTATGTCTCCTGTGTATAATGTCTTAACAATATCTGCTCCACATTCAGCTCCTATTCTTGCAACATGTGCAACAATTTCAGGATCATGTGGATCTTTAATGTTCTCTCCTCTTGGATACATCATTGCTAAAAGTGGCATTCCCCATTTGTGGCATTGGTCTGCCGTCATTCCGAGTTGTTCTAACATTTCAGGTTCTTCTTTTCCTCCAATATTGATGTGCAATGAAACACCATCTGCCCCTAATGCAACTGCTTCTTTGACAGTACCTGTCAACATTTTACGATTCGGAGATAATGAAAGACTTGTACTACTTGAAAAATGAACTAAAATTCCAACTCTTGATGGTTTTGGCATTGTTTTGATAATTCCTTTATTAATTATGACACTTGTCAATCCATGATTTTCACATTTGTAAATAATATTTGCAGGATTTTCAAGTCCTTCGATAGGTCCGTTTGAAATACCATGATCCATTGGAATACAAAGCATTCTTCCTTTTTTGAGAATTCTATTTAATCTGATTTGATTACCTGATACCATGAATTGATTCTTTTTTATCCCTACTTAAAAATAACGTGAACAATTAAACACTGATTTTTTGAATTCAAGCACAAATTACTACTTTTGACAATTCTTTTTTGTATTTTTCCCTATCAAGAATTAAATAGAAATCCAAAAGGATGGAAAACAATTGAGTCAGACAACTGAACAACTACAAAAAAGTGATATTAAAGATATTTTAGAAAATTCTCTAAATGGCCAAAGACCTGGACCTGAAGATTGTTTACGTCTTTTAGAGTCTGATAATGTCCATTTGATGGGGCTTGTTTCTGGTCATCTAACCCGTAAACAATTTGGAAAAAAGGCTTCTTTTGTAAATAATATCATTTTGAATTACACAAATGTTTGTATTACTGACTGCAAATTTTGTGCATTTTATAGATCTCCTGGCGCTGAAGATGCTTACACATTATCTCTTGATCAAATTGAATCTAGAGTAAAGACTGCATCTGAAATGTTCAATATTCAACAGGTCCTAATTCAAGGTGGTCACAACCCAAATTTGAAAATAGAATACTATGAAGATGCATTCAAAATGATTCGTGAAAAATTTCCAAAAATTGGAGTTCATGGATTATCCACATCTGAAATAGATATGATTGCAAAAGTTGAGAAATCCTCTACTAGAGAAATTTTGGGAAGACTCAAAGATGCAGGTTTACAATCAATGCCTGGAGCTGGAGCTGAAATTCTAGTTGATTCTGTGAAAGATGTAATCAGTCCAAAGAAAATTTCAAGTGATGATTGGATTAGAATTATGGATGAAGCACATGCCCTCGGAATTCCATCTTCTGCAACTATGATGTATGGTCATGTAGAAAACAAAAATGATATTGTTGAACATTTTTTCAAACTTGTAAAACTTCAAGAAAAAACTAAAGGCTTCATGGCATTTATTCCATGGAATTTTGAACCAAATAATACATTGATGAAAGAAGAAGGAATTGTTGAAATTGGTACAGGTGGAATTCAACTTTTGAAAATGATTGCAATTTCTAGACTTGTATTTGATGGACTTATTCCACACATTCAATCTTCGTGGCTAACAAATGGTATCGGTATGGCTCAACTTGCTTTACAGTACGGTGCTGATGATTTTGGTGGTACTTTGATTGGTGAGGAAGTAGTTTCATGCACTGGTGCTCGTTCTACTGAATTAACTGATACAAAAATTATCAATGCAATTAATCAAATTGGTTATTCTGCAGAAGAACGAGATAATTTCTATAATCCAATTACTTGATCATAGACCATATTGGGACCATTTGGAATCAACTAGATTTTTTGTTTTTTCATCAACTTTAACCTGCTGTTGAATTTCTCGTTCATATCCTTCTTCTTTTGTTTTCTGAGTTGCATCAATTCCCATTTTAGATCCTAAATTTACCAATGGTGATGCAGGATCTAAAGTATCTGTAGGTGTATTATTAATTATTGTTGTATCTCGTGCAGCATCTGCTCTAGTTGTAATTGCCCAAATGACATCATTGATGTCATGAACATTGATGTCATCATCAACTACCACGAACATCTTTGTAAGCGAAAGTTGTCCCATTCCCCATAATCCCATCATTACTTTTTTTGCTTGACCTGGATATCTTTTTTTAATTGAGATAATTGCAAATCCTTGGAACCATCCTGCTGCTGGCATACTAAAGTCTACTACTTCTGGATGAAACATTTGGATAAGTGGTAAAAATGAACGTTCAATCACTTTTCCAATATATGCATCCTCAAGAATTGGTTTTCCTACTACTGTTGTAATGTATACTGGATTCTTTCTTCTCATTATTCCAGTTAATGTGAATGTTGGGTATGGTTCAACTGGTGTATAATATCCTGTATGATCTCCAAATGGTCCTTCATCTCTAATGTCTGAAGGATCCACATATCCTTCTAAAACAATTTCCGCATTTGCTGGAACCTCTAAATCAATTGTTTTGCATTCTACCATTTTGATTCCTTCTTTTCTTGTAATTCCTGAAAAGAGATACTTGTCTAATCCTTCAGGAACTGGTGCAATTGATGAAAATATTGTTGAAGGTTCCCCTCCGATAATTATTGCGGTTGGGATTTTCTCTCCTTTTTCTTTAGAAATTTCGCTATGATGTGCACCACGTTTATGTTTCTGCCAATGCATTAGCGCATGAGTTTTATCAATAATTTGAATTCTATAAACTCCTAAATTCCTTACACCTGTCTCTGGATGTTTTGTTGCAACTAATCCTAGTGTGATAAATCGACCGGCATCATTTGGCCATGATTTCAGAATTGGTAAATCATCAAAAGATGCATCACTTGATGTGATTTCAGTTACTGGCCCTTTGATCTCTCTTTTTGGGAATGATGCTGTCATCTTTGAAAGTTCTGGTAATTTTTTAATTTTATTTATTAACCCTGATGGTACGTCCATCTTGGTCATATCTGTAATTCGTTTTCCAATCTCTGTAAAGTCCGTCATCTCTAGTCCTATCTCTAATCTTTTCATAGACCCAAATGCATTTCCTAAAACTGGCATATCAAATCCTTTAACATTTTCAAAAAGAATTGCAGGACCGTTGGAATACATTTCTCTTCTCATGATTTCTGCAATTTCTAACTCGGAATCTACTTCTATTGTAACTCTTTTTAACTCCCCTCTTTTTTCAAGTTCTGCGATGAACTCTTGAATATCCTCAATTGGCACATTTTTTCTGATGTCGATTCAAGTATAAGCTTAACTAGATTTCTATGAAAATGAAATTGATTTTTAAATAATTACTAACTACATTGGTGGTAATTCTGTTTTTTTATCATGACCGCCAGAGCCGAATTTACAGTAAAAACATAATTCTGATTCCATGTATTTTAGTTGTTTAACCTGAATTGCTCCAAGTTTTAATGCAATCTTTGTGAGGATTTTATATTTTAGTGGCATTGCTGGAATTACTTCATCCATGTATACCCTATAATGATCTGGACAAAACTTGAGTGTAACTTTAGATGGTTCTTTCCCTTTTTCATTAACTTGTTTTGTAAAATTGATTTGCTCTCGGATGTATTCATGTTTTGGACAAGGACAATCTTTTCCTCCAGGATGTTTGTATGCTGGAGTATTTTTCCAATCAAATTCAGAATATTCTTTTTCAAAGTCATCCATTGTATCCATTATAGAACTAATACCTATAAAACTTGATCAAACCATTTGTGAGAACCAAACCAAATGTACATAAACCCCAATTTATCCATCCAAATTAATGGCAGCTGCTAAAAAGCAAACAAAAAAAGATCTTGAAATCAAGATTGCCGAATTAGAAACAAAGTTAAACAAACTTTCTACTCAGCTAAGCACAAAATCAGCTGAGACAAAACCTGCTGAAACTGCAAAACCAAAACCAACCTTACCACAAGGCGTAGAGGCAAAACCAGAAGAAGCCCCAAAACCAGCTGAGACAAAACCTGCTGAAACTGCAAAACCAAAACCAACCTTGCCAAAAGGTATGGAGGCAAAACCAGAAGAAGCACCAAAACCAGCTGAGACTACAGCACAACCTCCTGCAACTGTGCAAGCAGCATTAGAAAATGCATACATGAATGCACCAATGACTGATTTGCATCATTACAGAGCAAATACAACTGGTTATACTCCAGCACCTAACAGATACTTTGTTAGATTGACTGCTCCTACAGGAACTGTTCCAACAACTAATTGGAATCAGCAAAAAGCAAGCGTAACTGGTTACACACAACCATCTAACCAATACTTTGCAACCCGTGCAAGATTAGCATATCATCCTGCTGATAAGACATTTGGAGGTTATAGTGGATCAAACATGAATGTTCAAGAAGTTGTTGAACAAGCTCCAACACCTGAACCACCAAAACCAAAAGGTACACTTCCAAAAGGTTTCTAATTCAACTATATTCTTATTTTCTATTTTTAATCGCAATCTTCTTCTTTGATGCCGTTTTATCTTGTGTGTGCCTCCAAAAACAACATGTCCTAATTGTAAGCAAAATGAATGGCTTGAAAATACTGAATTAAGTTATTTTCCAAAAGTTATGAAAATGGATAATGGAAAATATGTTGCTGATGTTGATAATGGCATTCATGTAAGATTATGGAGATGTAATAATTGCATGTATGTAATGCATTTTTGGGAACCTGACTGATCCCTTATTTTGAATTGAATAATGATGAAATTTTTACAACTAATTGTTTGATTTTTTATATATTTTTGTATAGATCTCACAATGATCAAAATGTACATAAACAATGAATTCTTCATTGTAAGGAATGGCAACAAAACGTAAATCTAGTACAAAACGTAAATCTAGTACAAAAAGTAAAACTAACACAAAAAAAGATCTTGAAGACAAGATTGCCCAATTAGAAGCAAAATTGAATAAACTCTCTACTAAGATAGGGACAAAACCAACTAAGGCAAAACCAGCTGAGACAAAACCAACTAAGGCAAAACCAGCTGAGACAAAACCAACTAAGGCAAAACCAGAAGAAGCACCAAAACCAGCTGAGACTACAGCACAACCTCCTGCAACTGTGCAAGCAGCATTAGAAAATGCATACATGAATGCACCAATGACTGATTTGCATCATTACAGAGCAAATACAACTGGTTATACTCCAGCACCTAACAGATACTTTGTTAGATTGACTGCTCCTGTGGGAACTGTTCCGACAACTGATTGGAATCAGCAAAAAGCAAGCGTAACTGGTTACACACAACCATCTAACCAATACTTTGCAACCCGTGCAAGATTAGCATATCATCCTGCTGATAAGACATTTGGAGGTTTTAGTGGAACAAACATGAATGTTCAAGGCGTTGTTGAACAAGCTCCAACACCTGAAGCATCTGCACCTGAACCCACAACATCAGAAATAACAAATGATACAAGTGGACAATCAAAACAAGACAAATTAGCAGACTATGAGGCAGATTATCTGAAAAGATTAGAACAAGACAAAATTGATGCTGCAAAAGCTGCAGAAGAAGCTTTGATAGAAGAAGCAAAAGCCGCAGCCGCAGCAAATCAAAAAGGTGGTGCATTACCAAAAGGTTTTGAAAAAGTACCTGAACCTGAGGCACCAAAAAAATCTAGAGGCACACTTCCAAAAGGCTTCTAATTTTTTTAATCTTTTTATTTTATTTTAAAAATTCATCTAAAACTTGTTTTGAATGTCCTTTAGCTTTAACTTTTGGAAATACTTTGAAAATTTTTTCATTTTCGTCTACTAGGAATGTACTTCTTACTACACCCATGTATTCTCTGCCCATGAATTTTTTCAGACTCCATACTCCAAACATTTTTGAAATTTCTTTGTCAACATCTGCCAAGAGCGGATATTTTATGCCCATCTTATCACAAAATTTTTTATGTGAATCTACATCATCTGGACTAATTCCAATAATCTCAATTCCTTCTTTTTGAAATTTTTTATAGTCTTTTGAAAATTCATCAGCTTCTGTAGTGCATCCTGGAGTGAAATCTTTTGGATAAAAATAGATGACATGTTTTTTTCCTTTGAAATCTGTGGATTTGATTTTATTTCCATTAGCGTCATTTACAGTAAATTTTGGGACTGAATCTCCTTCAGAAATCATATCATTTTTTAATATTTTTCCATAATTAATTACTTTTTGAGACAAGTAATACGGCATTTTTATTCGAATCTTTTATATGGAAACTGAATTGGGTTTGCTTGATGGTTAACCCACGAGCATGGATTGCAGAAGCAATTGCTACATTTGGACTAGTATTCTTTGGTCCGTTGTCTGTGATTCTTGCAGTCGTTGTTTATGGTGATGGTGCATTATCTACTGAAGCAATCATTATGATTTCTTTGGGACACGGTGGTGCAATTGCCTTGATGGTTTATGCCTTTGGACATGTTTCAGGTGCTCACATTAATCCTGCAGTAACTATTCCAATGATGATAACAAAAAAGATTGGAGTAAAAGACGGCATCGGATATATTCTATTTCAAATAATGGGTGCTGTTATTGCAACAGTTTCTTTAAAGATATTCTTCCCAGATCTTGGTGAAAAAGTATTCTGGGGTGCACATGGTGGTCCAAGTGAATTATTGAATAATAGCATAATGTCTGGATTGGCAATTGAAATGATTTTGACCTTCTTCCTAGTTACAGTGATTTTTATGACTGCAGTTCATAAAAAAGCACCAAAGAGTGTTTATGGTGCTGTAATTGGTGGAATGGTTTTCTTGTTACACCTAATTGGAGTTCCATTGACTGGTGCATCAATGAATCCTGCAAGATCTTTCTCCCCTGCATTAGTATCTGGAGATGCTGGTTTATGGGAAGTTCAATGGATGTATTGGGTAGGTCCAATAATTGGCGGAATTATTGCAGGTGTGATAATGAACTATCTTTATGTCAGTAAGGCTGAAAAAGAAGAGCAATCCTAACCTTTTTAAAAATTTAAAATCATTTTATGTTTATGACCTCTCTTGATGATGTCTCTGAAATGTTTCATGTTGAATCTAAAAAATTAAACAATTTGTTATCTGCGGTTTCTCCAAAATCTGAATTACCTATTCATGAAATAATCGAACTCTACTATCAAATAATTAACATGTCTTCTATGATTGTAATGTTAAAACAACAAATTGATTCAAAAACGTCTGCATCATTATTTGGTAAGATCTTAGAAACTGAAAAAATAATCTCTGAAAAATTCAACCTCGAAATTCACCCTCAAATAATGGGAAAACTAGTAAATTCAATTCATGATGCAACTAAAAATTTACAATCTGATGACTTTGCTCAAAAGTCAAAAGATGATGTTGAACATGATGCTAAACGTTATGATGAATTACGACAAAAAATGAGTACCAAAGAATTTGTAGAACAATATGACAAAGGTTTGTCATATGATTGAAGATCTTGCAAAAAATCTTGTTAATCTAAAACAGGAATTTACCAAAGTATATGTTGGAACTAGCCACATTCAGGAGGTTATTCCTATTTGTAAATCTGAATTGTTTCCAATCGATGAAAATCATTTACAGTTACTTCATCAATTTGCAAAAAATAATCCTATTTACTATAATTCTTATGAACAAAAAATTTTAGAAATTCCTTGTATTGTTTATGAGGGTGACATAAACAAATATTGGTTAAACAGTATTCAGTACGGTTCTAGCCATGCCCCATTTTCCCCAACTTGGATTATGTCTGCATATGTGAGTGTTTTACTTGCAAAAGATTTTGGTTTTTTAGAAATAATTGATATTGGTTCAGGAGATGGTCGTATTGCATATTGTGCAAAAATCTTGAATTTAGAATCATATAGTATTGAAATTGATCAGATGTTAATTAATTTACAAAAACCTTTGAGTAATATTTTGAATTTTCATCCAAATTGTTCAGATGCAGTACACTTTGATTATTCTTTACTGAACTTACAAAAACCTGCTTTTTTTATTGGTGGTCTTGCACAAATGGGTGGAATTGAATTAGCTACTGGTGTATTGGAAAAAGTTAATTTAATTTTGAAAAATGTTGGTTGGGTTTTTGCAGGGACTAATTCTTTAAAATATAATTCAGATCCAAAAAATAATGCAGGTTGGGGTACTTTTATGGACAAGTATAATCTTAAACACATTCAAAGTATTTTGTTACCTACTGTTTGGACATTTCATGAATCCGATGAAACCCCTTACATCTTTACCCATACTATTGAGCAATAGAAATCCAAATTAAGCGTAAATTTGCCATTCTTTTCGGACTCGTTGCATAGCTTGGATAGTGCGATTGCTTGCGGAGCAATAGGTCACCGGTTCGAATCCGGTCGGGTCCGTTTAAAATAATTCAGATTAAAAATTCAAATCCTCATTACTAGAATGTTTTTGTTTTTCTTAAAAAAATTGTCACTGACATCATGTATAATGCAGTTGCAATTACTTCTGAAATCAAAGATGCCTGATATGGTTCTATTCCAACTTCTAAAAAATAATACAAACTAGGCCATCTTGTTCCTAGATATATAATTTCGCCAATTCCAAATGATGAAATTAAAGAAATTATTTCTTTTTTAATAAATTTTGATGACATGTTTTTGTAGCGTTTTTTGTTATCTAGATAAAATAATGAGGTAAAAATCCCAAAATATACAATATATCCAAAAATAATAGTCAAAGTTGTATTTAGGAAACTGTCATAATTTGATAGCATTTGAGAAAATAATGCTGATAGAGAGGCTGAAATGACAAAGCAAATTAGAAAATTTCTGTTAATTTGTAATAATTGCTGATTCAATTTCATATTTTTTTCAATTCATTACAACTAATATTTTGTATTGCGTGAGAAAAATAATGAAAAAGAGATGTGCATGGGCAAAAGATGAACTCAGTATAATTTATCATGATGAAGAATGGGGAAATCCTCGACACGACGATAGAGCATTATTTGAATTTTTAATTCTTGAAGGTGCACAAGCTGGTCTCTCTTGGAGTACTATTCTAAAACGTAGAAATGGATACAAAAATGTATTTTCTGATTTTAACGTTCTTAAAGTTTCAAAATATTCTCAAAAACATATTCAAAAAATTCTTCAAGATGAATCAATTATTCGAAATGAATTGAAAATAAAATCTGCAGTTAATAATGCAAAACAATTTCTTAAGATCCAATCTGAGTTTACTTCTTTTAATAATTATTTATGGAGTTTTGTAAATCATAAACAAATTAAAAATAATTTCAAAAAATTATCTGATATTCCTACTTCTACTGAAACCTCAAAAAAATTAAGCAATGATCTTAAAAAACGTGGATTCAGTTTTGTTGGCCCTACAATTTGTTATGCCTTAATGCAAGCAATAGGTATGGTAAATGATCATACTGTTGATTGTTTTAGATATTGAAAATTACAATCAATTAGATGACTCACAAATTTATTTTTTAAGTTCATAAATATATTTGAGAATTATTTTTGTTCTAAAATATTTTTTAATTCATCTTTTTTTAAATTTTATTTTTTTTGTGACCTCATCATATAGATTCAATGGAACTATTTTGACCATGCTTGTTGAGGCAATTCCTACATCTATGCAGAGTTTTTCTATTTCGTGTGCGTGAATTGCATCAATAATAATGATCCATTGATGCTCTAAAACTGACATATAGAATTCAACAATTTCATTTATGTTGTATTTTTTCATTTCTACATCTAGTTTACCTTTGAGTTCAAGAAATGTTTCTTTGCTTACATCATTATTCATTGGACATGATTCTGGACTATGTGTTGCAAAAACTCCGAATAACATTACAATCGCTAAATTGAATAAACTATTAAACTTAATCTTAAAATTATGTTTTTGATAAATTCTTTCTTTAGTATTTTATAACTATTTTAAGTGATGTTTTAGTTATCTAATTCTGTAAATTCTTTTTTTGTTCACAATTCTTTTTCTCTTGTAGTATCATGAATTCTACCTATGTGTAGTGCCAAAGCTATAACATCATCATTAAATTCCATCCCGCAAAACTTACAACGAAATGTATATTGATTTGACAAGATTAACTCTAGAATTTAATGCTATTAAAAAATTTCCTAACATTTTCATAAATTAACCATAAATCATACAATGTTCACATTCGCATATGTCTTGCTGTTTAGCTTTTTTCAAACATTTTTTGTGTTGACCTGCTTGACATTGAGTACATACTTCTTCAATATTTTCAATAGTAGTATATTTTTTTGATTGATCAAATCCAAAACCTCCATCTTGTGGTCCTACCATATCTTAAGTTGTTTCATGGACTATTTTTACTTCACTAATTGATTTGGATTTTTATTTTTTCAAATAATTCTAAATTTTAACAAATTAATTATTTTTTGTATCTTTATTTTTTTTATCTTTTTTTCCATCTGATTTTTCTGGATTATCCCACATATGCATAGTTCCTCTAATCATAAATGAGCCTACGATAATAGCTCCAATTCCAACAATGATGAATAGAAAAAATTTACCAACATCCTTGATGCTTATCATTTATTGATCAACTAACAGGTATTATTTCATATAATTAAAATCGTTTCTAAACAACTTAATAGAATAATTTGCATTCTTTTAACATTTTTTGTTACGTATTTATTAATTAAAAAAAGAATGAGGATTAAGAAAAATGAATTTCGAGAAATTTGCTACTTCTATAAACTGTATAGATGGAAGAATACAGATACCTGTTTCAAATTGGATTAAACAAAAATATTTTGTAGATTATGTCGATGTGATTTCCCATCCAGGTTCAGATAAAGTAATAGGTGAAAAAATTATTGAGGGAATCGCTGAAATAAAATCAAAAGTTCTTGTTTCAATTAATGCCCATAATTCAAAACTTATTGTAATTTCAGGACACCATGATTGTGCAGGAAACCCTGTTTCAAAAGAAATGCATATGACCCAAATAAAAAAATCTATCAATCTCATAAAATCTTGGGATTTCCCTGTAACTGTGATTGGAATCTGGGTAAATGATAAATGGGAAATTGAAGAAATTCAAGAATAAATGACTTCTAAAATTTAATTAGATTCAATAATAAGTTCAAAAAATTCTTTTCAAATGTCCAAATCTAAACAGATTGCTGTGTGGGTAGGAATTATTGGTGGTGGAATTGGATTCTTCTTTTTCTCTATTGAGATGGCTGAATTTATGCGATAATTTTTAAAAATTAATTACTCTGTGTAAATTTCCACTATCCATGTATTTGATTACTCCAGAAATTAAAAATTTTTTAAACCAACAAAATCTTGGTTACGTTGCAACTGTTTCTCCTAGTGGAATGCCCAATATTTCTCCAAAAGGAACAATTATTGGATGGGATTCTGAGACACTAGCCTTTGTAAACATTCGTTCACCTGATACAATTGATAATTTAAAAAATAATCCTAGTGTTGAAATTAATGTAATTGATCCTATTTTACGAAAAGGATACTTGTTTTCTGGTGTATGTACAATACTTTCTAGTGGCAATTTATTTGATGAAATATTCTCTTACTATAGGAATATTGGTGTCACTAGTGTGATTCATTCTATTGTATTAGTGAAATTATCCCAAATCTCTCCTGTTACCTCTCCTCTTTATGATGCTGGCATCTCTGAAGATGAAATGAAATTAAAATGGAAAACACATTTTAAAATTCTATGATTTTTTGCTTGATTTTCTAAGTTGTTCTAACTCTTTTTTAGATTTTTCATGCAGTTCTCTTTCTTTTTCTAATTGTATTTGAACTGCTTCTAATTCTTTTTGTGTTATATTGAGTTTTGATTTTAATGATCCTACTACTGCACTTGCTGCCTCAATTATTCCTGAGGTACTTTGAGATTTTTGCTCTCCTTGAATGAAGTCTCTTTCTTTTGGAGTTAGGATGTCTGCCTCTTGAAATTTATCTTTTTTCCGTAATTCCGTACTTGCGTTGTATAATCTTGAATTTGCTTCTTCTAGTTGTTTTTCTGATTCTATCTGTTGTTTTTTAATCCCATGAAGTTCTGCTTGGTCTTTTTTAATTTGTTCATTAATTTTTTTATGTTGGACTTGTAAATCTGAAAAATCTTTTTTCATTTTTATCATATTTTCTTTTGTTTTGTTGAACTCCTCAATTGATTCACTGTCTTTAATTTGATCTGAATTTTTGATTTTTACTAAAATTTCTGAATGCTCTCTTTTAATTACGTCTAACTCCATCTTTTTTTGATTGAGTTCTTTTTTTACTTCCATTATGCTGTTGATTGCTACATTGTACTCTTCCTTTACCGTCTGAATTCTCTGTAAAATATTGTCTAGTTCATCTTGCTTTGTTTTGTATTCATCTTGCTTCATTCTGAAATTTTCTTGTAATTTTTCTATTTCATCGTCTAATCCTTCTTTTAGTAGGTATTCTTCACTATTTTTGGAAACTCCTTTTTCTTTTTTTCCAAACAATCCCATAATTTTTCTCTATTTTTCTAAAAGATGAACCTTTGCTTATGACTTTTTTCTACCTCTGATGAATTTTAAATAAAATCCAATTCCTCCGATAATTATTCCCCCAATCCATGTAATGATGCTCAAGCTTTTTGGAACAATTGCTTCTTGTGGTCCTACAATTAGTAATAATGCCCCTAAAATAATTAGTGCAAATCCTCCACTTTTTTTACTTTTATTGTGATCACTGTGAACCATGATTATAGATATTCTGAAAGTGTTTTAGCAACTTGTTTTCTTCCAATATCTGCAATGAAGGGTCCTATTTTTGGTCCTCTAGATGTTCCTAGAATTATTTGATATAATACTTTAAAGAAATCTTTTGGTTGTACATCATTTGATTTTGCAATCTGGTATATTGTATTTTGAATATCTTCTGGGTCTTCATCTGCTTCAAGTGCTTTAACTAGGATGTTTAGTGCTTTTTTTACCCCCTCGCCTAATTCAATTTCTATTTTTTCTTGTTGATCAAATTCATCTGAATACTTTCCTGCAAGGTTTATGAGATTTTTTATTTCATTATTTTCTTCTTTAATTACTCCATAATCTAGAAGTTTTTTCATCACCCTCTCTCCTCTATTTTCTTTGAAGATTTTTGTTAATTCAATTAATAATCTATAATTGACATGTATACTTGATTGCTTTGGAGGGTTTAAGAGATTTACATATTCATAAAGTCCCTTTGATTTTGTAACTTTTGCTTGATTATCTATTTTGATTCTTCCAAAGTAAATATCCTCAAGTTCATTATATTCACTCATTAGAGATGGTATGTCTTCAAATCCTAATTCGCGTGCACCTGTAATTCTTTTGTATAATAATAATAGAATTGATTTTGGAGTTCCAAATTCTAGCCATTTTTGGGCGGTAATCACATTTCCTAATGATTTTGAAATCTTTTTTCCACCTTTATCTAAGAACATTTCATATTTTACATGATGAGGGTGTGGGCATTCTAATATTTCATCTGCAACCCAATCATTTACTTTGACCGAATCCATGATATCTTTTCCATATGCCTCAAATCTAATGTCAAATGCTGTCCATCTTGCAGCAAATTCTACTTTCCATGCTAATTTACCTAAATCTTTTGTAATGTCTGCTTCTCCTTCATGACCACATCCTTTGATCATTTTTGAACCAATTTCTGTATCATGACATCTATACTTCACTTTTTTCTCATCTATGATGTATTCCGTAGATTCTGCAGTATAGAGGCGATTACAGTTTGCGCAAACTGGAAAATATGGAAGATACTTTTGATATTTTTCTTGTCCTACTAATTCTGATATTTTATCACCAATCTTAGTACTGTTTTGTAAAATTGTATGTATCTGATCTTTTAGTAACCCTTGTTTGTAAGTATCAATTGCTCGTCTAAATTCATATTTTATTCCAACCTTGTCTAATCCATCTAAAAGAATACTACTCATATGCATGCCATACGAATCATGACAACCATATGGATCTGGAATTAATGATACTGGTTTTGCTAAATGCTCTTCTAATGAATCTGGAAACCCTGTTGGGATTTTTCTTAATCCGTCTAGATCATCTGAATATGCAATTAATTCAGACTTGTATCCTAAATTCTCTAATGCTAATTTGACTCCATAAGCTCTTACGGCATCTCCTAAACTTCCAATATGTGGAACTCCTGATGCTCCTAACCCGCTTTCAACTTTGAGTACATCTAAACTTCTTCCAAGAGTTTTTTCACGTTCTAGTAATTCTGATGCTAACTTATCTATCCAAGTTCCTTTACCAATAATTTCTTGTCCTGACATTTCTTTTCACTAGTTGAGTTTTTTGGACATGTATGGCCCATATAATGAATACCCTAATTTTTGATAATATTCTCTTGTACCTATTGCACTAATTACTAAAATTTTCTTTGCATCAAATTCTTCCTTTGAAATTTTTTCAGCTTCTCTCATTAAATTTTTCCCTAACCCTGAATGTTGTATTTTATCATCACCTTTTTCTCCTAACTTTAATGATTTACCATACACGTGAATTTCTCTTACAATGCAACTATCTTTCCCAACTTCATCTCTGTGAGCTTTATCACTTGGTTTTCTTAATCTTAAAAATCCATAAATTGATTCATCCTTATCTTCAAAAGATAAGAACACTTCTTTTCCTTCTGAAGAATCATAGTTTATTCTATTTAGCTTGATGTCTTTTAATTCTGATTTTTTATTTGAAAGACCTGCTTCTCTACATCTGATACATTTGCACACAAGTCCTTGTTTGGCTAGATTTTGATGTACAATTTGTCTTAGATTTCCTGATTTTGGCCCTGCGATAATCTCTTTTGGAGAAATTTCCCTTTGTACTCTCATGATTCTAACCCATTTTGGAATGTTTCTTTTTACTTCTGTTAAAACTTTGATCATATCTTCATCTGAATATGGTGTGTATTTTCCCTGTTTGTGTTCTTCATAGAGTGGTGTGTTTTCAATTACTAAAGATGGATAGATTTTCAACATGTCTGGACGTAATTGTGAATCTGAAAATAATTTTTTAAAATCTTGAATGTCTTCTTCTGGTGTCATTGTTGGTAATCCTGGCATCATATGAGATACAATTTTGTATCCTGCATCTTTTGAAATTTGGAATGATTCTACTACGTCGTTGTAGTTATGTCCTCTGTTTACTCTTTCATACACCCGTTCTTGTAATGATTGGACTCCTATTTCGATTCGTGTAATTCCTTGATTTAGCATTACATCCACATGTTCTTTTTTACAATAATCTGGTTTTGTTTCAATAGTAAATCCTACATTTCTTATTGATGCATGTTCATTGTTTATTTTTGCTTCTTCCAGATTTTTTGAATTTGTTCCATTTAATGCATCATAACATGACTTGATAAAATCAGTTTGATAATTTATTGGCATAAATGGAAACGTACCGCCAACAATCACAATTTCCATTTTTGTGGGCTCGTGTCCAAATGATATTAGTTTCTCAATTTTTGATGTGATTTGTAATTTAGGATCAAATTCATTTTCAATTGCATTAAGTGATGATGGCTCTTTTCCTGTGTAACTATTTGGTGAATTGAATTCAATTCCTCCTGGACAATATGTACATCTTCCATGTGGGCATGCAAATGGTTTTGGCATTAATGCGACAACTGCTACTCCTGATGCTGTTTTTGTAGGTTTTCTTAGTAATACTTTTTTTAACTTTTCAAAATCTGACTCTTTAACCGTTGATAGTATTTCATAATTCCGTGGAATTCTTTCTAATGCATATTTTGTACATATTTTTATGATTTCTTCTTTAACCTGTTTTTTACTAGGCTCATTAATCATTAGGAGATTTTGGGTGATTTCCCCACATGCTTTAGCAATTGTGGAATCTAATTTATTCATGAATATTTAGACCTGTTTGGACATAAATTCGTTGAATAATTTTGTTTTCCATGTCTCTATTCTTTATTAAAATCTTATTCTGATTTTTGCTCAGATTTTATTTCTGATGGTTGACTGCCACTTTTTTGTTCTTTTCTGTATTCCATTTTCAGCCAAATTGGTGTGATGATTGTTGTTACTGCAACCATTATTACAATTGTAGAATATACTTCTGAAGTAAGAATTCCTGCAGTTACTCCTACTCCTGCTACTATTAATCCGACTTCTCCTCTTGAAATCATTCCAATTCCTACTCTCATTCCTTGTTTCTTACTTTTCAAAAATAACATTGCAGGCAATCCACACCCAAATAATTTTGTAACAACTGCAATAACAATTACCACTCCACTTAACATTAAAATTTCTACATTCACTGCTCTGAGGTCCACTTGTGCTCCGATGATTGCAAAAAACAACGGTGCAAAAATTAATCCTATTTTTCCAATATAGTTTTCTATTTTATCAAATACTTTGGTAGTTGATAATGCCATTCCTACAGCAAAAGCTCCTACAATCGGTGATAGTCCTATTGAGCCTGCAAGTGCTGCCGCACCAAAGAATGACGCTGTAGCAATTCCTTCTACACTGCCTTTTGCTTTCCATAATCTTGGTGTGATTATTTTTGGAATGACTACCACTGCCACAATAAGCATTATTGCAAAGAATCCTAATACTTGTAAAATTGTGATTGTAACTTCTGTGATGTCTATGTTGTCTACTCCTCCATCTGAACCTGCAATTGATGCTACTACTGATAATACTGCAATTGCTAAAATATCATCTACTACTGCAGCACCTATGATGAGTCTGGCTTCTGGAGTTTTGATTTTTCCAAATTCACTAAGAACTTGAATTGAAATTGCAATACTTGTTGCAGTAAGTGCAGTTGCAATTAACATTGATTGTAATGCATCAAATCCAAACATTTGGAATACTGCTAATCCTGCAAAAAATGGAACTACTACTCCTAGTGTACCTACTGTAAACGATGCTTTACCGCCCTTGAGGAATTCTTTTGGTGTCATTTCTAATCCTGCCATAAACAAAATTACAATTGCACCCATTTCTCCTAGTACTTTAATTTCATCATTTATCTGAAGTAATTGTTTTCCATCTATTACAAAAAATGCTCCTAGCGCAAATGGGCCTACAATCATTCCTGCTAATAATTCCCCCAACACAATTGGAAGTTTCAGTCTAAGAAACAGCTCTGCCATTAATTTAGCTGCAAAAAGAAGTATTCCTACCCCGATAATTGTTTCAATAAAGTGAACTTCACTCATTTTTCTATACTAAATCATAGAAATGTGTCATATAAGGTGATGTTAGGTTAAAAATTATTTTGTTATTACTAAATTAAGCAATTTTTTCTGAGTTTACTGTGACACCTTTTTTAGAAATAATTCTTCCTATTTCTTGACTTTTGATCTTATGTTTTTTGAATATTGATATGATTTTTGCTGCTTGTGTTTTTGGAGCAATCACGCAAAATCCTACTCCCATATTGAAAGTTTTGTACATTTCTACAGGATTTACTCCTTGTTCCTGTACCAATCCCATTATTGGAGGAATTTTTGGTAAGGAATCTATCTCATAACCTATGTTTTTGAGACGTAATAACTTGGTAAATGCTCCGCCTGTAATATGTGCAAGACCGTTGATTTTACATTTTTGAATCATCTCGAGAACTGGATTTGTATAAATTTCTGTAGGTTTGAGTAGTGCATCTCCTATTACTCCAACTCCTTTGACTTTATCTTTAATTGAATATTTTTTTAATAATGCTTTTCTTGCAAGTGAATATCCATTTGAATGAAATCCTGTACTATTTGCACCAATAATTATATCTCCTGATTTTATCTTGTTTCCTAAAACAAGATCTTTTTTTTCTACTAAGCCCACCACCATTCCTGCCAAATCGAATGCAAAACCTTTACCCTCAATTACATCTGGCATTATTGCAGTTTCTCCGCCGACAATTGGCATTGCAGATTTTTTTGCACCTGTTACCAACCCTTCAACAATTTTTTTGAAAATATTTACATCATTTTTGTTTGCAGCGATATAATCTACAAATGATACTGGTGTTGCACCAATACAAATAATGTCATTTACATTCATTGCAACACAATCAATTCCTATTGTGTTGTATTTTTTCATCATATTTGCAATTACTACTTTAGTTCCAACACCATCTGTGTGAGTTGCCAAAAGCTTTCCTCCAGGAATTTCTACAATGCCTGCATAATGCCCAAACCCATGGGCTATCTTTGCTTTTTTCTGAAGTTTGTGAGTTGATGCAATTAATTTGCCTATTGCCATTTGGCTTTGTTTAATTTTAGAAATATCTACTCCTGCTTTTTTGTAGGTTAAGGCCATGATTTGATGCGCTAATATTGTGAATAAAAGAATTTGCTTGTAATTTCGATCACATATACATTCCAGATGTGACTTCTCTATGTTCGGTATATTTTTGAGATAATTCACTGAATTCTGAATTTATTCTTTCTTTGTCTTGGAGACTTTTTGTGTCTATGTTCATCTCATAGAATCGATTTAATGCCTCTATCAGAGTTGCAGCAGCTATTGAATCTGGTGCAGTTTTATCTGCTTTTGCCAAAAGGGTTAGGCCTTGAATTTCTCTTACTAAACATTCGTTTAATATTCCTCCTGGTATGCCTGTGATGAAACCTTGAGGAATCATGCTGATGTCTTTATCTGCCATTGTTCTCACTAGATCATCTTCAGCTGCACAGTATGCTCTATTGTCATGTTTTTTTCCTGCAACTCCGTCTAAAATCACAATTTCTCTTGAACCTTTTTGTTCTGCCCAATTTAGAATTGTATCTATTAGTGAATACAACCCTTCCATCTTTAGTGTAATTTCACAAATTATTGCACAGATTGTTCCTTTTTTGTTTGCATAGAATCTAAATGGATGACGTAATCTACCTTTCATGAAAACTGTTGATGGTGGAAGATATTTTGATCTCATTACTCCTATCTCCTCCATTTCTAATTTTTCGATAATGTGGTTGATTGCTACAGGCCCTACTAGCCCTGCACCTACAAATCCTGCAAAAATTATCGGATTTTTTAATTTCACTTTTTTAATTTCAAATACTTCAGCTTCTGGAAATTCACTTTGCACTGTATACGTCGTTGTACTCTATCTAATTACTTTTCTGCATAAATAGACCTAACATTGTATGCCCTTTGTCTGTTATTGAATAGATCATATTTACCCCTACAGCTTCTTTTTTGACAAAGTTATAGTTTACACACAAGTGCAAATAATTTAGAAATGATCTTTTCATTCTGATTTTTGATTTTGAATACAGTTCTGAAAACGTCATGGAGTTTCCTCGAAGCTGATATAACAACTTCAACAAAGACAATGTACTGTAATCCTTTGTTCGTGCTTTTACCGCATCAAGAACTTGTTCATCTCGCTTTATGATGAAATCATCAAATTGTTCTGCCACTTCTAGTGGTACATATGTTAATCTTGCTCGTATCATACTGTATGGTACGGTACATTACCTTATTAGTCTTTGATTCGGGTTTTATTGATCATTCTGGGTTGTTTTTTTACACCTTATTTTGTGCCTAATTTTAGTTTGATGAGTAAAATATCTTGGTTAATCCCTATTTTTGAAAAACATGTTAAGCGAAATTAATTTGAATTGTTATAATTGTAAAATTATAGTACATCCTCTACTTTAAACAACATCTTTCTGACCATTTATTGTGGAAGTAATACTAAGCGCTGTTCTTACTGTAGTTGGATTAATTTTATTGTGTTTTGGTGGTAATTGGTTAGTTACTGGCGGTGTTGCAGTTGCAAAAAAATTTCGTATAAGTAATTTAGTAATTGGTATGACTATTGTAGCATTTGGTACTTCAACTCCTGAACTTGCTGCAAGTATTGCAGCAGCTGGAGAACACAGTGCAATAATTTTGGGAAATGTTGTTGGAAGCAATATTGCAAATGTTGGAATGGTTATTGCAATTGCTGCAATCATTGTACCTCTTGTAGTAAAAAAATCTGTATTAAAAAAAGAAATCCCAATAATGCTGGGTGTTTCGGTTTTACTAATTTTGATTTCAATTGATGGTGAACTTTCACAATATGATGGAGTTTTGTTACTTGGAGGATTAGGAGTATTTGCAGTTTATACATTTAAAGATGCAATGAAACAGAGAAATGAAAATAAAGAAGATTTCAAAGAAAACACAAAAAGCATATCTCTAAAATCTATTGGATTAATTGGTTTAGGTGTTGGACTTTTGTATGTTGGTGCAATATTAACAGTTGACAATGCTGTAATTTTAGCAAAAGAATTTGGTTTATCTGAAAAAATTATTGGATTGACTGTAATTGCAATTGGTACCTCTCTTCCAGAATTAATTACTTCTATAATTGCAATTAGAAAAGGTCATACTGATATTGGTGTTGGAAATATTATTGGAAGTAACATTTTCAATATTTTAATGATAATGGGTGTTGGTGCAGCACTTGGTGGTGTAATAATTTCATCTGATGTTTATGTTGATTATGCAATAATGATAATTTTTAGTCTTTCATTACTAATTGCGATTAAAACTGGAATAATCAATCGATTAATGGGTGTCTGCTTGAGTGTTGGATATGTTATCTATTTGGCAGTAACATTTTTCAAATAATTTGTGCCTAATTTGGCATTTAAATTGAATTTACTTTAATATTTTCAACTTTGATTGATGGAGTTATTGATGGAAGTGATGCCCACTGAATAACATTTCTTTGATTATTTCCAATCTCTGAGATATTTTTTAACAGGATTGGAAGATTATGAATAATTCTAACTGATTTCCCTGGTCCTTTAATTTTACCATCTTCAATTATTTGTATTCCACTTCTTGCAGTACATGAAAAATCTCCTTTGATTGGATTTACCGCATATGTGTACCATAGTCTTCCTATTAGTAGTCCTTGTTTTGTATCTTTGATCATATCTTCTTGAGAAATATTTCCTTGACCTATTTTCAAATTATGTGGGGATGATATTGGTATTGGTTCTGAACTTCTTCCCATGGGTGAACCTGATCTTGATGCATTACCTGTTGACTTTCTATCTTTTTTATAACTATCAAATAAATTTGAAAAAGTATTTTTAAAAATCCCTTCTTCAACTATGTTATTTTTTTGAGTATTAACTCCTTCATCATCTATTGGCTTTGTTCCAATACCTTCTGGAATATGGGGGTCATCTGTAAGATTGAATTGTTCAGTAGATATTCTTTTATTGAGTTTATTTGAAAAACAGCTTTTCTTTTCTGAAAATATTTTAAAATTAAAATTATTTGCTACTACAAATGCCAATAATTCCCCTACTGAATATGGTTCAAATATTATGGAATAATTATCAGAATCAATTTTCTGTGGATTAATTGATTTTATACACATGATTTTTGCATCATTACCTATTTGCTCTGCTGAAAAATTTGATAAAGTTCTAGCACTTGCATGACCAATCCCTGAAACTGGTATTTTTCCAAATTCTGACTCTGCATTAACAATTCCTGAAATGTATGTGGCCTTATCCTCAAAATCTAATCCATTGGAATTTACTAGTTTGAAATCTTCTGAAACAATATTTAATGAGCCTGTAATCGTGTTAATTTTTTCATTATTCGATGAATTTATCATCTTTTGTGCGATATCCATTGAATTTGATCCGGATATATTGTATAATTTTTTATCAAATACTCCTTCCAATTTATTGTTGGTAACTTTGTCTGGTAATCCTTTCCAAAATTTCCTTGATTTTAAATTTTTAATTGTTGCAATACTATTGCCAATTGATTTTTCAATATTATTTTTATCAGTAGTTTGAATCGAGGCTATTTTTTTATTCTTAACTAATCTTATGCCAAAATTTTCATCGAAATTTTGTTTGATTTCCACAATTTTTGAATCAGTAATTCGTACAGTTGTTATATTTTTTTTAACAACAACTATTTCGCATTCATCTATCTCTATTTTTTTTGAATATCTAAGTGCATTTTCTATAACTGACAATTATTCTCTTCTTGGGTTTTTGTAATTGAATTTGTTAATTTTAATTAATTCCATATATGATCCAAATTGTGCATCATTAGTAATTCTATCTAACTTATCATCTACTTCGTTTTCATCTTCAAACTTTTTTAGAATGTTATATCGTGTGTCCCTTTCTGCTGGTATTCTTCTGATTTCTCTTACCATCCTTCTGATCTCTTTTGGTTTAATCAATTGACCGTATCCTGAACCTGCAGAAGTTGAAATACTTTCATTGATTAAAGTACCTCCAAAATCATTTGCTCCCCACATTAGTAATAATTGAGACATTTTTTGACCCTCTTTTACCCATGACATTTGTAAATTATCTATGGAATTATTTAGCATGATTCTTGCAATTGCATGTGTAAGTAAAACATCTTTTCCACTTCCTCCTTGTCTAATCCCATCATGCAGTTGATGTTTGTACATTGGAGCTTCTGAATGTACAAAATCAAGTGGAACAAATTCTGTAAAGCCCCCTGTTTCTTTTTGTATTTCCCTTAATTTTACAATGTGTTTGACTCTGTCTTCAAGTGTCTCTAAATGTCCAAACATCATAGTTGATGTTGTGGAAATGCCAATATTGTGAGCGGTTTTGATAACTTTTTCCCAATCTTTTACGCTGATTCTTCCTGGAGATATCCTGTCCCTTAATTTCTGATCAAGAATTTCTGCTGATGTTCCTGGAAGTGTATCCACTCCTGCTTCTTTCATTCTTTTTAGAAATTCTTCAATCGTTGTTTCTGATCTTGTTGCTCCATAAAGAATTTCTTCAGGTGAGAATCCATGAATGTGAATATCTGGAATTTCTTTTTTAATTTCTTTACAAATATTTTCATACAAATCCCCTTCCATGTCTGGTGGTAATCCTGCTTGAATGCAGACTTCTGTTGCACCTACTTGATGTGCTTCTTTTGCTCTTTTTACAATTTCTTCTGTTGGTAGAAAATACCCTTCTTCTTCTCTAAAATCTCTACTAAATGCACAAAACCCACATTGTTTTATGCATACATTTGTGAAATTGATGTTCCTGTTAATCACATATGAAACAATATCTCCAACTCTTCTTCTTCTAATTTCATCTGCTACAAGCCCTATTAGATGAAAGTCTGCCCCATCAACATTATACAATTCAATCCCCTCTTTTACCGAAATTTCTTTATCTGATAATGCATTGTTTAGAATTTCTGAAATTATGGGATCTGAATTTTTAAAAAGCGAATCTAAATTTATTGTCATTTCCAATATTCCTCTTTTACTAGTCCTTCCTCATTTTCAATAACTGCTATTTTGTCTCTTAACTCCTTACTAATAAAAGAAAAAAATTCTGGATATGTTGGGAATCTACATTTTAGTTCAAAACCTGCTTTTTTTGAATTTTCTTCCACTTTGTTGATTTCCGGCCATGAGAATTCTGGATTGACAAAATCTGGTGTTAATGGTGAAATTCCTCCCCAGTCGTTTATTCCGACTGATAAGAAACTTTGATATGATTTAGGAGACAAGTTTGGTGGGATTTGTATATTCGTCTCCGGCATTATTATTCTTGATAATGCTACAACTTTTTTGAAATAATTTTCATTAGCAGATGGTACATTTTTCATTATGGTGTCTGGTTTTGGTTGAAAATTCTGTAAAATCACTTCTTGAATGTTACCATATTTCTGATGTAATTTTTTTATTGCAAATATGGAGTCGATAATTTCCTCCACTGTTTCCCCTATTCCTACAAGTATTCCTGTAGTCATTGGAATTTTTAACTTCCCTGCATTTTCTAACACTTCTAATCTTGTTTTTGGTCTTTTACTTGCAGCTAAATAATGTGGCATTCCTTTTTCTGTTAATCTTTCACTGACATTTTCAAGCATTATGCCCATTGACACATTTGTTTTTTTCAATTCCCTCATTTCATTAAAATTTAAATTTCCTGCATTTGTATGTGGGAATAATCCTATTTCTAATGCTAATTCTGATGCATGAATAAGATATTCCGATGTCGAATTAAACCCATTTTCTTTTAACCATTCTCTTGCTTCTGGGTATTTTTTTTCTGGTTGTTCCCCTGTAACAAAAAGTGCTTCAACACAATTGTATTTTTTTGCAAGTTGTAATAATTCTGTAATTTGTTGTTTTGACATCAATGATAATTTCTTTTCTCCAGGTTCTGCTTTGTATGTGCAATAAGAACAAGTATCTTTGCAGAGATTAATTATGTTGAAAAATGCTTTTTTTGAAAATGTAACTGTTTGATTTTTAAATTTTTTTCTAATGTTTTGCGCAGTCAAAAAAAGCTCTGTTGGATCTTTTAATGATTGTTGATAAATTTCAATTACATCTTGAGGAGAAATTGTTTTATTTTCTAAAACATTGTTTAAACTTTCAGAGTTTAATACAAGACTATTCAACAGAATGGATTCTTGAGTAGAAGTATTTATGCTTGTATTTTTTAATCTCTATTTGGTCTTTCTTGAAGGACAATTGTTGTCTCTGTTATTTTACTATCTCTTAAAACCTCTAAAACCATTTCATCCCCTACTGATTTTGCTCTTTGAAGATGTATCAAAATATCATCAATTTTTCTAACGTCTATTCCGTCTACTGACAAAATTATGTCTCCTCCAATGGAATAATCTATTCCATCAACTTGTATTGTTTTATCAGAACCAATAATTCCTGCTTTTGAAGCTGGACTGTCTTCAATTACTGTAATCACCAAAAATCCTATAGTATCTTCAAGTTCCATGACGTTTGCCATGTCTATATCAATATCTCTGCCTGAAATCCCAATCCATGGATGCTGATATTCTCCATTTTTGATTAGTGTTGGAACAATTTTGACAACAGTTTGTGAAGGTATCGCAAACCCTACACCTGTAAATTCCCCTGTTGTTGATTGGATTGCTGTGTTAATCCCAACAACTCCTCCTAGCATATTTAATAATGGGCCCCCTGAGTTTCCTGGATTTATAGCTGCATCTGTTTGAATTACATCTGGAATTGAATACCCTGAATCTGTTGGAAGCAATCTTCCTATTTGACTAACAATTCCTGAAGACATGGACCCTGATAATCCAAATGGATTTCCTATTGCAGTTATTGGCTCCCCTACTTTGAGCTCTGATGAATCTCCAAGTAATAATGGTTGTAACAAAGATAAATCTGCATTAACTTTGATTACAGCAATATCTGTAAATTCATCCACCCCGATTATGTCTGCATAATATGATCTTCCATCAAGAAATGTAACTGTTGTTTTTTTTGCATCCTCAACTACATGTGCATTTGTAATAATATGTCCTTTTTTATCAAAAACAAAACCTGATCCTACTCCTCCTATATTTTCTGATGCATCTCCCCTTTGTACATTAATTCTTACTACTCCTGGTTCTACTTTTTCAAAAATTTCAATTAATGAGAAATTTTTTGAATATGGCGATTCAATTTCCTTATTTGCATTTGCGTCAATTTCATCTGTTTTGATTTCTGGTTTAATTGATTCAGGTGGTGATATAATTAAAATTGTGAAAATAACAATTACTATCATCGCCCCCATCGCCCCACCTACAAATATTCCTGATTTGTCCATGAGATTTCTTAATCTTGATTTTCTATGTAAAAGGATTCCTATATGCTAATTGAATTCTGATTATGATCTTTCATTGAATAACTTCTACCTCTCCATGAAACTGCTGATGTCCTTTTAGCCTGAATTAACCCACTCAAAAATCCTAAAACTACTGTTAGACTCCCTAATGGTGCAAATAATGCATAAATTATTCGTAATTTTAACCCCATTTTTACTTCGATTACTGCCCCTGTGTAAATTAGAATTGAAGAAATTAATGATGTTACAAACAAAATTTTGGCAGAAATATTTTCTGACGGAGACATAATGGATGTTGCCAGAATTGGAAATGGGACAAATAATAGAAATAACACTGCAAAGAAAATACCTATTGCAATTTTTCCATTTTGAAGATATAGTGGAACCATTAATCTTTTTAGAGCATTCCACAAAGTTCCTTTATCTCGTGCCCAAACGGCATCAATTAGATGATCTCCACGTACCATCCTCATTTTATGTCCTGATTCTTTTACTTTTTTCCCTAATGCTCCATCTTCGACTATTTCATGTTTTACTCCTTCGTGCATTCCAACTTTTTCATAGGTTTCTTTTTTCATGATGAAAAAACTTCCAAAGAAATAGCCTGTTTTCTTTGACGGATTGTTTACATTTAATGCTGAAAACCTTGTATGTAAAAATGTAGAAATCATTGGAAGTGTTATATTTGTCCAAAAATCAAATGTAACCATTTTTGGGATTGCAGATAATGCATCTAAATTAAATGAATGTAGTTGTGCCACCGCAAGTGACATTACATTTTCAGAATGCTTTGTATCTGCATCTGTAAATAACAATAACTCTCCTGTTGCTTTTTGATACCCTTCCATACATGCCCAATTTTTTCCCATCCATCCATCAGGTTTTGGTTTTGCAGTAACTGGAATTATTTTAGAATTTTTTTTTGCATATTCTGAAATAATTTCTCCGGTGGAATCATTTGAAGAATCATCAATGACTATGATTTCATAATTTGGATAATCTTGATTGATTAAAGAATCTAAACACCCTCTGATAAAGTCCTCTTCATTTCTTGCTGGAAGAATAATTGAAACTTTAGGAGTTGTCTTTGATTTATTTTCAAATTTATCCAAGTATGGTGTCAATCTAAATGAATCCGTCATTGATTTGATTAAAACAACCCATGCTCCAGAAATTGCAATTAATATTGCTGCCAATGAGTAATTGAAAATTTCAAAAATTATTTCCATGAGATTATTTCTCTATCTCTTCTTTAATGCACTGCATTGCTTGGTTGGTACCACTTTTGATGTGTTTTTTAATCATGCCTGTAAACATTCCCATCATTCCTGTTAGTTTGATTTCCCACACTGCACGAAGTATTGTTTTTTCTCCTGTTGGAATAAGTGATATGATTTTTTCACCATTGATGATCCCTTTGGTAAATTTTGCAATTATTCTTTCTTTAGGCTCAAGTTTTACTTGTTGTAGGCATTTTTGATCTCTGAATGCTATTGTGATTTCTCTATTGATGATGTTTCCCTCTTTTGAAATATTTCTGACCTCTTTTGTTCCCTTCCAAAACTTTGGTTCATTATCTATATCTGAAACAATGTCCCAAACTTCCTCTATTGTTGCATTGATTTCAATTTCGACCTCGATAATTGCCATGTATTAACAAGCCTGCATTCCGCATTAAATATATTAGATTCCTGAACCACTTCAAATAGACTGTGATGGGCAACATGCCTAAAATCCAGAACATTAACTCCAGTTCTAATGGCATTTGCCACTCTTCCGTCACAGTCAACTTACCTTTGAAAAAAAATGAAACCCACAAAATACATGCCAAAAATAGAAACCTTTGATGGAAATGGTTTTTGGAAAAATGCATATGCCCATCAACGTGGAAAATTATTAAAAAAAGTCAATGTACCTGAAGACCAAATAATTATTTTGGTAAATAAAAAATATGTTGAACTTCCTGCTGCATTAAAATATGAAATTGAAACAAGTGGTATAGATAAAAAAGAGTTACAATAAATTCGAAATTCATTTTAACCCTAAAAAATAGTGTTTTTTTATGTCAAATGTATCATATGATGATTTTGCAAAACTAGACATCAGAGTTGCAAAAATTATTGCAACTGAATCTATTGAAGGCAAGTCAAGAATCATCAAAGGAAAAATTGATTTGGGAAATGATGATCAACGTGATGTTATCATTGGTGGTGCTCAATATTTTCAACCTGAAGATATTGTAGGGAAAACCGTGATTGTTTTAGCAAATCTTGAACCAAAAAAAATGGCTGGTGTTGAATCCAATGCTATGTTATTAGCCGCAGATGTTGATGATAAACCATTTTGGTTGACTGTGAATGAAGATATCCCTTTGGGAAGCCCTATCAAATAATTTTTTTATTTTTTAAAATTTTATGAAAATATATTTTAAATTATAATCAATCATAAATCATTAATTCTTTTTCTTCTAACAATGCATGTAAGTTGTTAACTGATCTATAAACATCCGGTTCTTGCTTTGCCCCTGTACAGACAAGTTTCCCTGAAGAAAATAACAATATCACCGTTTTTGGGTCCACCATTCTATGAATAAGTCCTGGAAATTGTTCTGGCTCATACATACTTCTAGGTAATGTTCTTGCAGCTTGTTCTAAATGGATTTTTCCACCCAGATTGATTGATGCGACAATATTTTGAATTGTAACTGTTGCATCTTTTTTGACTTTTACTTTTCCTTTTCGAAGTTTTTCTACTACTGTCTTTACAGCTTTTCTTGCCATGTCTTCGGATTTGGAGCCTGTACATACCATTTTTCCTGAAGTGAAAATTAATGTTGCAGTCTTGGGATTTTTTAATCTAAACACTAATCCTGGAAATTGATCTGGATGATATTCTACATCTGGGAACTTTCTAGTAATTTCATTCAAATCCATCTTTTGAAATACATCTGCAGATGCTACCACATTTTCTACACTTACAATAGGTTTAGTTTCAGGCATATTTTGTTTTTTTGTACTTAAACTACAATAAAAGCACTCTCAAAAATTTCCCACAAATTCATTTTTCAGGAAAATTGATTTGTATTTTGATACTTGGACGAATGGTTTAATTTAGATCTGAACATTGCTGAGTTTATTGGATCTTTTCAATATTGATTTTGACCAGTTGTTTTCCATGAGTGATGACTCCAATCCGCTAATGATGTTGGTTTGGATTTTACCTATTATCCTCTTTGTATTTTATGGACAAAGAATTCAACTATACGTCACTTCTGGTGAAATTAAAAAAGCAATAAAAAAACTTGATTCTTTTAGAGAAGAATCTAAAACTGAATTAATTGATTATATTAAAAAAAATACTTCTTTTGAAATAGATTCGATAAAAAAAATTGACCGCTTTTTAGATTATTTTACTATAATGCCTGTTGATATGGACCCTAATGGCATTGTTGACAAAGTTCAACATACAGTTAGAGCCAGAGAGGACTATACTAGAGAGCACATCAAAACACTTTATCCACAACTTAGTGATTTTGAATTAACCAAAGTTCAAACTTTACTTGAACTTGCATCATCATTACAAATGATTCACAAAATAGTTAATCATATGTTCTTAACTGCTAAAAAACAAAACAACTATCCCTTAATTTTGCCCCTTCAGATGATTCTTCCTTTTGTTATGGAACAGGCAGAAGCAATGAAAGAAGCAATTTCTGCGTTTAAATCTGGACAGCCAGTTGGAGATGGAATTGGACCTATGGTAGTTGGTAAAATGATGTTAAACTGTGAAAAACAAATACTTGCATTTCAAACAACTCTTGCAAAAACTGATTTTGAAGGTAGACAATTACTTCTTTTAAAAGCAGAGGGGCCTGGTTCTACTGTTGGTAGACCTGCAGATGCATTAGAGAAAATTGTTAGTGAAAATACAATTAATACAATAATCATGGTTGATGCTGCTTTGAAAATGGAAGGTGAAGAATCTGCCTCTGTTGCCCAGGGTTTTGGTGCAGCCATTGGTGGAATTGGAACCGAACGATTTCAAATTGAAGCAATTGCAACAAGCAAAAATATTCCCATCTTTTCTATCGTGGTAAAACAATCTGTAAAAGAAGCAATCACACTAATGACAAAAGAAATCGCCGATAAAGCAGATGATACACGTCAACAAGTTTATGAGATGATTAAAGAAAATACCAAAGAAGGCCAATCGATAGTAGTAATTGGTGTTGGAAATACTGTTGGGGTTCCACAATGATATTTTCAAAGAAAAAAATCATTATTGCATATACTATTGAAAAATGCCCTGAATGTAATATGCAAAGAAAACGGAAATTTGCTAAGGGTGATATTTTGTTTACCGAGTCTTCAAAATGCACATCATGTAATGGGATTGCTGTAATTGAGAAAATTTTTGGTGAGTCTTTTGAACAATAATTTTATTCTGTTTTAAATTTTACATTACATGTTGGACAAAACCAAGTTATTGTTTCTCCCTGTTCTTTGAACATTATTCCGTGACATTTTGGACACGGTCTTATTTCCTCACTCAAAATATTTTACCCTTTTTTGAAGTCTTTACGGTGCTCTTGTTGTTACAGTTACGCCTGTCTCATTTGGAATAAACGTGTGCTCAGCTTGGGCAACTCTTTGTTCATTTACTTCAATTAGTACAGGATATGCTTGGACTGCTTTCTTCTTAACTAAAATATCTAATAATTCTCTTGCCTTTTTTTCATCCCATTCTTTTGTAATCCATCTTAATGCAAATGGTAGCATATTGAAATTTTTCCAAATGAAATCAAGTAATCTGTCTGCCTCCTCATTTTTTGTTTTCTTTCGAGAATTAATTGCAAAAATATTTTTTATTTGACCATTTCTAACGAATCCTCCTGCTTCTTTTGTTGTTACAAATGGTTCACATGCATATGCTGAATTATCTGAAAGTGAAAATCCTCCAATTGACCAAATATTTGGGATTGATCTTCCCGCATGAATTGTATATTGATCTAATGAATGACCGCTAAGATTTGCAATTGGTTTGAATCCTAATTGTTTAATTGTAGTTTCAATAGTACGTCCAATATCACTAGCTTTGACTCCTGTTTTTATCATTGACATTGCATTTGATAACCCTTCTTCTGCTGCTTGAACTAATCCATCGAATTGTGCATCATAACAAACTGTAACTGCTGTGTCTGCAATGTATCCGTTGATTTGTGCACCAAGATCAATTTTTACTAAATCTGTATCTTTGATTGTAATTGGATCATTTGGTTCTGCAGTGTAATGAGCTGCAATTTCATTAATACTTGTATTAACTGGAAACGCACATTTAGCTCCTCTTTTTTTAATTTCCCCTTCTACTTCTTCACAAATTTCATACACTGATTTTCCAATCCAGTCTTTCACTCTGACTATTTCTCTTACTTCAGCTGCAATCTTTCCTGCTTTGAGATAATCTTCTATTTGCACAATCATGATTTTTGGGTACCTTTAAAATGATTATCTGTGAAGCTTAAATTGGGCGATTCTTGTGTTTTACTGGGATCGTGGTCTAGCTTGGTATGATTCTGCGTTTGGGACGCAGAGGTCGCGAATTCAAATTTCGCCGATCCCACCATTATCTTATTATGAAAATAAATTCATGATACAATTGCCGAGCAATGAAGAAGAGTTAGAGAGATGACTTTTGATATGAAGTAAACTAATGGCTCTGAGCTCCGGCATGTTTTTATGAATTCACTAATGTGAGGAATTAATTGAAATTTGAAAGACGCGATATTTTGTTAATTGCTGGACTTATCCTCTTTATGATTGGGTTAATTCCATTTATGAGCCCTGCATATGCTGCAATTGTCGTAATTTTGATGTATTTTGGAATCAAAATCTATGTTGCAAAGCGTAAACAATCTATTGAGAAAGATGTTGGTGAGGGAATTTGTATGGAATGTGGTTCAAAAGTCTTAGACAAGAAATGCCCTATCTGTGATAATCTTAACGAATAATTTTTTCATTTAGTTGTATCTATATTGATTCTATCAAAAATATTCCAATATCTAGATCTATTACAAAATTATTCTTAATAGAGTAAATCCAAAATATGACTCATTTTCTAATTTATTGTAATGAAAGTACAAGTTTTGATGTTTTATCAAGATGATCCAAAAAAATGCACTGCAGCTAAGATGGTGAAATTTGGTCTTGCTCAAAGTATTAAAAAAATTGGTAACAAGGGAATGGTTTTAGATCCATTTTCTGAAAAAACTTTGATTCCTCAAGATAAATCATTGATAAATTCTATTGTTGGAATTGATTGTTCATGGAATTTAGCTGATCGTGCATTCTCAAAAAAATTTAACGGTATAAAGCGAAAACTCCCTCCTCTACTTGCTGGAAACCCTGTTAATTATTCCAAACTTAACAAATTGACTACTGTGGAGGCCTTATCTGCATCACTATTTATTTTGGGATTTTCTGAACAAAGTTTGGAATTACTTGACAAATTCAAATGGGGTCATACTTTCTATGAACTCAATCAAAATCTTTTAGATGAATATTCTAAAGTTGAAAATGAGAAACAAATAGAATTGATTCTAAAAGATTATGGTTTATTATGACTGTTTGACACTTTCTGATTCTTGTTTTAACCAATTCCTTAGTTTGAGAATTTCTTGGTCATCACTTTTGACCTGTAATGCCTCATCACAACATTCAAGAGCTTCATCATATTTTCCCATTCTGCCCAATGCGAATCCTTTGTTATTTAGTGCATATGTGTTGGTTTTATCTAGTCTAAGAATGTCATTGCTACATTCAATTGCACTTTCATATTTTCCAAGCCTGTTTAATGCTAAACATTTGGCATGCAATGCATTTGAATTATTGAGATCTCTTTTTAAAATTTGATCATAACACTCAATTGCACTCTCAAATTTTTCAAGAAATGCTAAGGCGTATCCTTTGTTAATTTTTGCATCTATACTGTTTTGATCTTTTTTCAAAATATTATCACAAAATTCTATAACTTCATCATATTTTGCATGTTCCATTAATTCATCACATTTTTTGTTAATTGACTCATCTGACATGTAACTAAATCTCCAATTAAATGACTTAAGTTTTTTGGAGATTTTCATAAAATTATTTTAGTCATTTATTTAATCTGAACATAGTTTGGAATTACTTGACAAATTCAAAATGAGAAACAAATAGAATCTATTTTAAAAGATTATGGACTATTGTGATTGTTTTTTCTTGAGAACTATGATGACCCCCACAATAATGATTACTGGGATAATTAAAAATTCATAGAATGACTCATTTTTTGAAAACTCTATTTTCTCTGAATTTACTGTAGGTAATTCTGTTTTCATTTCAGTCACAATAAAACTTGATTCATAAAAATCAGGGCGTAGAACTGAATCTGAAACTGCAAAGATTTTAATGTTATTTGCACCTATTCCGAAATTCTTGGTTTTTTCCTTTGGTATGGTTACTGTGGTTTTATTTTCAATTACTTTGAGTGTCTCTGATGATATGGAATTCCCTTCATTATCTGTTACAAAATACAAAATACTGTCTGAATTTTCCGTTATGATATCAATTTTGAATTCTGTTCCTGCTTGAGTAATTTTTTTCAAATCCACTTTTTTTATTAGTGGAAATTCTGTTTTTTCAAATTTTGACCACTCTCCAACTTTGAATGGATATGACTCGTCTTCAAAAGCGTTAACTGTAATTGTCCTTGATTCTGGTGCATATGATTTAAGATAAAATGGTCCGTTACTTATCACGGCATGATTGTTTTCATCAATCCATTTAATTGATGAATCATATCTGTTCTTATAATATTCTGAATTTTGTTTACTTTCTTTAAATTCTACTGGAATGTAATTAGTCTCTTTAAATTTTTGTAAATATTCTTTGATTAGATTTGCATCATTTGGAACAATTAATGATAACCAATTAACATTTTTACTTGTTGCCCCTGATCTAGAAAAGGAGACTTTACCATCTGTAACTGCTTTTTCCATAGCTGCTGAAATTTCCCATGGCATTGAATTCCATAACATTGCCCATTCGGCAATTTCCCCATCATCGAAATGCCAATAATCTGCATAGACTTCTATTGTGTCTTCATCAATTACATTTACCCCCTTTATTGTCTGAAGACTCTGTGTTGCAATTGGAGTAAATTCTGAATCATAAGTTTTATCGTTTTCATCTGTTTGTGTTCCCCATTCTATTGTAAAATACAACGAATACAAAATATCGTTCATATCCATTTTTTGTCCGTTATGCCAATTACTGAAATTCAAATCAAATACAACTTTACTTGTCGCAAAAGAATTTGGTGATACATTATCCCATTGCTGTAATTTTGGATTCCAAATTTTTGATTCCTGAGGAATGTTTAACTTTCCCTCTGGTCCTGCAGTTTCAACATCCCATGTTGCTCGAATTGGGATTGTCTCTCCTGTGAATGGGTGCTTAAATGAGCCTGGATCTGAAATAATTCCCCAAATTTGTCTACTATACATATCTGTCAATCCCATTATTGGATTCCATGCTCCCTGATAGATCTGTTTGACTCCTACGACAAATTCATTGTCATCGCTTTTTGCATTGATTGGTGTGAATCTACTTGGAACTCCTGCTCCAAAATCATTTACAACCCCGCTGACTTTTTCATTTACAACGTATTGATCAATTTTACTTGCCAAAAAAATTCTAACTGATTCATTAATTCCTTCAACAACTGCTTCTTGAATTAACTCTAATCTTTTCTCTGAAGATTCAAAATCTCCTGTGTAAATTTTCTGTGTAATTTCATCTAATTTGTCATTTTTGTAATTCCAATATGTTGGGTCATTGAATCCTGGCATGCTTGAAAACCATGGAGAATACATTTGCCCTAATCCTATAGAATCGTATCTTACAAATGCAGAACTTGCCCACCCTTCAGTATATAGACTCCATTTCAAATCTGATGGATTTGAACCATACACTACAACAAATGCTTTGTTAAGATCTCCAAAATCCTTTTTGATGACAAATCCTATTCTTTCTAATTCTACTGATAAAATTTCCCCAATTGATTTTCTTATCGGATCATCGCTTCTGATAAAAATTGTTATTTCAATTGGTTTTTCATTAATTACCCATTTATCATTAATTTTTTTTGCTCCTTTTTCTTTTAAGATTTTTGAGATAATTTCGTTTGCAAGTTCTGGATTATATTTAAAATTAAATAACTCTAATTGTTCAATAACTGAAAGATATTCTGGTTCTGATGTGCTATAGTATGAAATTATTGGTGCTCCATAACCTCCCATTAATTCATTAACGATTAATTTTCTATCAATTAGATAATTTAACGCAAATCTGATTTCTTTGCTTGAAAATGGATTAAATTCATCTGCCTCTGCTGGATTTACTAAAATACTGTATCTCCCTCCTGTAGAATCAAAAACTTGCAATCCTTCCTTAGCCTGATGAGTTTCTAATCTGTCTGGTGAAATTGTATAATAATACACATCAAGGTTTCCATTCCTCACTTCTTCTAGTGCGGTATTTTCATCTAAATATTGGATAAATTTGACTGAATCAAAAAACGTATTTTTTTCTGCAAAAGAATTAGTTTGCATCATTGTTACAACTGTTAAAGCTAGTATCACAACTAGCAATTTTTTCATAATTCTGATCTTTATTGCTTATAATAAAACTATATCATTATTTTTTTGAATTTATTATCTCTTAAAACCTAAATTCTACATCTAAATCAAAACATCTGTATGAAAGTTCAACAAAAAATGATTGTAGGATTACGTGGAATTATACCTGGTGGGATATCTGTGGATGATTTTTGTGCTGTGACAAAAATGAGTCCACTTGATTCTAAAACAATTCTAGATGAATTTGTAAAAAACAATATTGGTTCAAAACAAAATGATTTTTATTATTTTGAAAATGCCGATAAACTCAAAATTGCTGTTATCTTGCTTGAACATGGATTTCCTATTGATGAAATCTCAATTGCGTTGGATTGGAAGGATTTTGAAGGATTAACTGCTGAAATTTTAACTTCTAAAGACTTTGCAGTGATTAAAAATTTAATTTTGACAAAACCTCGAATGGAGATTGATGTAATTGGAATTCGATTGGGAATTGCAATTTTGATTGATTGCAAACATTGGAAACGTTATAGCACTTCTTCCTTAACCAATGCTGTTAAAAAACAAATTGAGCGAACAAAAAAATATGTTGAAAAAACCCCTGGTTCAATTGCAGTACCTGTAATTGTGACTTTATTTCAAGACAAAGTTAATTTTATTCAAAATGTACCCATTGTACCTATTTTCCAATTTTCTTCATTTGTAGATGAATTTTATGGAAATATTGATCAGATGAAAACTATAGGAAAAGACTAGTAACGAAAAATACCACTCCGCCAACAACAAATCCTTTAGTAATTTTAAGAGAATTGTCTAGCGCCTTTGAATAATCTTCATAGATTCCTTGCCCCATCACCATTACTTTGGTCTCATTTTCTAAAATCTCAAATCTTCCAGTATCTGTAGTTTCTGATTTTTTTGCAATTTCTAGAAACCATTTTGATAACTTGTCTGCACTTGTGATTAATCCTAGTTGATAGTACCCATTTCTGTTCCTGGCTTTAACTGGTGCATAGTGTGTATCTGATGTACATATTTCTAAGAGATGTTGTTCTCTTTTTGAAAAATTCTCTATTATTTTCTCTCTTATCCCATTTTCCATATTGTTTGCATCAGCCCATCCGATGAAATATTTTCTTTCATTAATTTTTAGACAAATAGTTCCCAATCCTCCCATTCCCAAGTCCTCTGTCCACACATCCATGTCGTCAGAATTAGCATATCCGAACTCAATTGGAAATTTGTCTTTTGCTACTAGCGAATCTAAACATGATTTTGCAGCTTTTAACATATCTTCTCCATCTTCTTTTGAAATTTCTTCTCCCATTGCATTGTGGCAATCTACTAACAAGGTTCTTGAAAATTTTTTATTTTTTGCATACTCATTAATTCCTGCTTTCATATAATTTGGAATATCTTCCATTCCATGTGGTGAAAGTGATAATAATAATAATGGATTATCTCCAAAAAGTAATCCTGTGACTCTTGCATTATTAATTTGAACTACTACTGGCTCTGTACATTGTATCCCCTCATCTTTGACTTTACTTGTTTCTAAATTTTTTAAATAATTCTCAACTTCTTTTTTTGATGGAAGGTTTAGTGCATGATCTGAAATACTATGCATGACCATTGCTGATGATTCAAACTTCTTGTAAATCAAATATGGAATATTACTTCCCCCTACTGGATGAAATGGGCCTGGATGGATTTCTGGAAATACCATTGTGAATTTGTCATTTCCATTAGATGGGAGTAATCTGAGTTGTGATGTTGTAACTTTGGTCTCACTTGAACGTTGTTCCATCAGTTCTTCTGCATCTGTGAAATCATTTCCTTGTGATGCAAGATATGCTTGAATGGTTCTATGAGTACTTTCCATACCTGGTCTACCTGCTCTGTCTGTTAGAACAGACCATACACTTGCAATTATCATAAAAGATATTCCATATCCTAATCCTATTGGTTCACTTAGAATTGAAAACCACATGTCATGTGGAATTAGTATCAAAAACATTGCTAATGGTTGAATAAGACAAATGGCCCAGGCTTTTTTGAGACTAGCTCCCAAAGTTGTTGTGTAAATTCCTATTCGAAAACTTGCAAATAATAATAATCCAAAAGTTATGAAAAACAACTGAATGTCTTTTGATAAAACGATACTTGCAAGAACTCCCATCAAAATTGTTACTGTCCATAACATATTCCCAAAAAGAGAGGAATGCAATGACTTTGAATATTCTTTTTTCTTTGAAAATCGTGAATCTAGTAATTGAGTTAAAACTAAAACTCCTAAAACTAACGGCAACCTATACCAAATTTGCTCAAAATTTAATTCTCCTATATATCCTAAATGTACAGTGAGAACTGTAACTGAAGCTACTACTAATGATACAACTAGAGAAAAATAATGTGAAGATGGATTAACTAAAGTAAGGGAAAATCTGTCGTGTATATTTGAAACGCCATCTGGAGATTCCATGATTTGTTCACGGAGCTAAAAATAAATCAATCATCCATGAAACTGCAATTAAGCTAATTGGAATTGATATCACTATTTTGGGATCTATTCTGAATCCTTTTGTTTCGTCTTCAAAGAATCTCATTAAGCCTCCGCTTGATGCTGGAAGTGGAGCTGCTTTATCTGCCATTATGATTCAGACAAATAAATTTTAACATAAAAACTTTATTGTTTGCCCTTGATTTTTTGAATGGTTTCTAACGCCAAATTGATTGATTTTAGGATTTCTTGTTGTTTTTCATGATCCTTTTCTTGCTCTAGCTCTTTTGAGAGTGATTCAATTTTTTTGTTCAATGTTTCTTCTAAAGGTGATTTTTTCATCTCTGTTGGTTTTTTTTCTTGAATTGTTTTTCTTTCTGGTTCTCGACCGCAACTTATGCATAATGCATGACCTTCTTTCATTACTCGGACCCCTGAACAATATGGGCAAGGCTCACTTAGCAGTGTTGCCCCTTTAAGCAACATTTCAGCTGCTTTTTTGGTGAGGTCTTTTGTCATAACATATCTTTGACTTTCTATCTAGTTAATCTTTGTAAATCCCAACTGTAATGAAAATTAAAACCAATAAACAAAGACTGTTTGTTTATTTTCTTTAAAAATTCAATACTTGAATTAACATATTACCTCTCTACAATGCGGTAACAAAAATGACATTATGATGTATCCGCCAAAAATAGTGATGCCAAGAGTTACTCCTAGTCCTAAGAGTAGCGTTTTTTTGTCATTTAATTGCATCATTATCAAATACCTCTAAAATTTTTAGCATAACAAGAAAATTAAGAATTTCTATAGATAGTTTTTGCAAACACGACTAAATCGATTTATTCTTCCATCTCACTCATTTGTGTTCTGAGCTTCTCCTCATTTCGCTTCCAAACATCTACCATCAAATTATGATAGGATAATTCCTTTTCAAGTTTTGCAGAATCTGGAGACTCTTTTACTTTTTTTTCTGATTGTGTTTTCATGTATTCATGGAATTGTATTTTTTCCAAAATTTCATTTAATTTTTTTTCCTGAAATTTTCTTATTTTATTTTTAAAAAAATCCAACTCTGAGTCATGTACTTTTTTGACTCAATTAAGCATGTTCCTGCCTATTACCCAGTATAAAATCAGTAGTTTTTTACATCCCTATGCGAATAGCATATTGCGTGATTCCAAAAATCGCGATTACCAAATCGGGTAATCAAACGCAATAATGAAGAACGGAATCTCTCCATTCTTCATGAGATTGGAAGATCCTCTTCAGTTCTTTCAATCTCACTTTTATCATGTATTAAAAATAATTTCTAGTATGTTATGTTGTAATTTTATTTGATTGATTAAATTCTGTTTGATTAATCTTGTAGTGTAGACTTAATTTAGAATCATATGTTTTCTTGTGATACTCCAACTGTTTTTTCAAATTAAGAATGTCTCGATGTTTTTGACGATATCTTTTGTTTTGTAATCGTCTCTGCTCTTTGTTGTCTCTTTTTAATTGATTTAGAAATTGTAAATTCATATTTTATTTGTAAAATTATTTCATTTAAAGGGGAATATTTTTTCATGATGTTTAGAATTTTTAATAATGATACTTGTTTTGATATTAGAACTACCCTATTTTTTTATTTTATTTGAGATATAATATTTTTTCATGATACTTAGAAAAATAAAAAAGAAAAAATTCTTTTAGAATTTAGTTGGGATGGATAGTTTTGATTTTGCCGTAATTGCTACAATGCTAATTATTGCAACAACTAATATCATCATGGCAATTGTTCCAAATTCTGGAATTACAAATGTGCCAATAACTTCAATTTCTTCTGTGCCTGCTTGGAATTCAACTGTGACTTCGTTTCCGTTAATTTCAACGTCATCCCATTCTTCTCCGTCAACTAGTACCATGAAGATACCTTCTTGAGTTGACTCTGAAGGTGTGAGAATTAGTGTTCCATCATCGTGTGCATCTAAACTGATGATAATTGAATTGTCATCTGTATTGATTGCTGCACCAGTTACCATTCCACCTGAAATATTATATGGTATACAGTTACCGTCTGCAGATACTTCGTTTGAAGCACAACCTAATGACGTTCCTATAACTTCAATTTCTTCTGCACCTGCTTGGAACATTACAGTAACTTTGTTTCCGTTAATTTCAACGTCATCCCATTCTTCTCCGTCAACTAGTACCATGAAGATACCGTGTAAAGTTGACTCTGAAGGTGTGAGAATTAGTATTCCATCACCATTTGCATCTAAACTGATGATAATTGAGTTATCATGGGTATTGATTGCTGCACCAGTTACCATTCCACCTGAAATATTATATGGTATACAGTTACCGTCTGCAGATACTTCAGTTGAACTACAGTCAACTGATGCATTAGCATCAGGTAATATGTTAACAGATGTAACAACAGACATTGTTGCAACTATAGCTAACATGAATACTAGAGATGTTTTACTCATGAAATCAAAATTATATTATTTAATTTAAAGGGGAATATTTTTTCATGATGATTAGAATTTTTAATAATGATACTTGTTTTGATATTAGAACTACCCTATTTTTTTATTTTATTTAAGATATAATATTTTTTCATGATACTTAGAATTTTTAAAAATGATATTTTTTAGGCACTAGAATTACCCCTTTGTATTTGTTAAATATCTTTAAGATTATTTTTTTTCTATGAATTTTTCCTTTTGCATCAATGTCTTTAAAATTGGTACATCTGACGATTGTACCAGTTTCGTTATTACCAAACTGATTAAAATTAAATAAAAAGATGGTAAAATATGAACGAATGTAAAGATAAAATCCTACAAACTGTTTTGAAACGACCAGTAACTATGATGCAGTTAACAACTTCTGTGAGTTGTGCCGCTGAAACTGTACAAAAATATATTCAAGAATTTGAAAAAGCAGGAAAAATTTCTTCTAAGAAAAGTAAATTCAAAATATTTTACAATCCAAAATTAGAATTAAAAAAAATTGAATTTTTTAAAATTATGTTAAACCCTACTGTTTCATCTGTTGTAAAAATAATGCTAGGCTCTTCAGAAATTACTCAGATAGAATTATCACAAATCAATCAAAAATCACTTCCTTCAATTTCTAGGGCATTATCACTGCTAGTATCAAATAACTTTGTCCAAGTCAACTATTATGCACCTGGAAAATCATGGTCAATTATAGATAAAGATCAAATCTTATCTTTTATGAGAGAAACTCATCCAAATCAATTTAGTTCACATCACTACAACTAGATTTTTCAAAAATTTTCACCGTATTTCACAAAAAATTCATAATACCGTTGTTGGCGCATAAACCAGTCCTCTTAGTGTGATCACACTTTTAACTAAGATCTGATGGAAAATCGATCTATGAAAACTGGAATTCAGTGTCTTTTACAATCCAAAATTAGAATTAAAAAAAATTGAATTTTTTAAAATTATGTTAAACCCTACTGTTTCATCTGTTGTAAAAATAATGCTAGGCTCTTCAGAAATTACTCAGATAGAATTATCACAAATCAATCAAAAATCACTTCCTTCAATTTCTAGGGCATTATCACTGCTAGTATCAAATAACTTTGTAAAAATTAACTATTATACACCTGGAAAATCATGGTCAATTATAGATAAAGATCAAATCTTATCTTTTATGAGAGAAACTATCCAAATCTATATGATTCAAATTTATACAAATAGACAGGAAAAAGATTTCTTGTACTCTTATCAATTCAAACAAGGCTTAATAGTGTGAATAATTGAATTGATTTCGAACGTATGGCAGTAATTTGTAATACTTGTGGTCTTCCAGAAGACTTGTGTGCATGTGGTGAACTTGCCAAAGATAGTACTAAAATAATTATTAGATTAGAAACAAGGCGATTTAAGAAAAAAGGCACTATGATTGAGGGATTAGATCCTAAACTAAATAATTTAGAAACTGTTGCAAAAGATCTTAAAAACAAATACGCTTGTGGTGGAACTGCCAAAGAAGGTTATGTCTTTTTACAAGGAGATCATAGAGATTCAATCAAAGATACTTTGGTTGGGTTAGGGTTTGCTGAAGAAAGTATAGAACTTCATTAGTATAAATTGCAAAATTCAAAAAAATTAATTCAATCTATTGGTATTCCTTTTACTGCTTTACTATCTGTAGTTTTTGGATTACTTTTAATTTCATTTCCAATTGGACTTTTTGTTGTATTTGAAAGCAACATTGGTGGTGACATAAATTTTGATTTTCCTTTAACACACATAGAACTTTTTGAAGGGACGGCTCTATATCAAAATCCAATTGATATCAGCATTGGTGATGTCTTTGTAATTTTGTGGAGTTTTTATGCTGTTCTTTTTGTGATTTCGATACTGGGTCCAAAACATGGTTTTTTCAAATCAATGTCTTCAATTATTTCACTAGGAAAATTCGATTCAGAAAAAAATTACATGTTTGAAATTACAAAATGGTTTTCGATTTTAGTTTTAATTTCAACAATGATTAATTTTATTCAAGAAAAATTTGGAATTGAAACTGTCCCCCAACTAGGTGGAAATGATTTAATTCAGTTTTTTTATGTTAGTCTTGCCCCTTTAATTGAAGAATTTGGATTCCGATTCCTTCTGATTGGCATTCCTTTATTTGCACTTTATTCTAGGCGAACTTCTGTAAAATACTTCATTCGTTGTTTATGGAATCCTGATTCTTTAGATATTCACGATTCAACAAAAGCTATACTTTTGATTATTTTTGTGGGTGTTCTTTTTGGTTTTGCTCATATTGCTTTTGGTGAATCATGGAGTGAGGGGAAATTTGCTCAAGCTACTGCTGGTGGAATTATTTTAGGATGGGTTTATCTCAGATATGGTTTTGTTGCATCTCTTTTGATTCATTGGGCTACCAATTACTTTGTTTTTTCTTATGCAAATTTGATTTCTCAAATTAATTCCATTTCTATCATGGATGCATTTTCTCATTCTTTAATGGCATCACTGGAACTTTTATTGTTAATATCTGGTATTTTTTCAATTTCAATGTTGTTGATACGTAAATTTTATTCTAAGGAAAAATCTAGCTTAGAGATCTAATGCAACTTTCAAACCTTTGTATCTATTTCTTATAGTTACTTCGGTAACTCCTGCAGCTTCTGCCACGTCTCTTTGAGTTTTATTTTCGCCATTTGTCACACATGCTACATATAGTGCAGCAGCTGCCAACCCCATCGGATCTTTTCCTGCAGAAATTTTTTTCTCCTCAGCAGTTTGTAAAATTTTTGTTGCTTTTCGTTTTGTTTTTTCTGACAAGTTTGCTTTGCTGGCAATTCGTGAAATACATTTAACCGGATCAACTACTGGCATTTTCAAATTTAATTCTCTTAACAGTAAACGATAACATCTTGCAATATCTTTTCGTTTAATGTTACTTGCACCTCCAATATCTTTTAGTGTTCTTGGGGTTTCTGTGTCTCTACATGCTGCATACAGTGCAGATGCAATCAGTGCAGAAATTGAACGACCTCTAACTAGTCCTTTTTCTAAAGCTTTTCTGTAAATGTATGCTGCCTTTTCAATGACTGCATCTCCTACTGCAAGTTTATCTTTTAATCTGTCTAACTCACTAAATGCCTGTCTAAAGTTTCTGTCAACTGGTTCATGAACTTGACTTCTACTATCCCATGTTCTGAGTCTCTCAATTGTGCTTTTCATGGATGCTGATAATGGCTTTCCAGTTGCGTCTCTGTTTTGGGGATTGATGACTGTTGCTAATCCCATATCATGCATTGCAAGTGATGTTGGAACCCCTGCTCTACTTTTGTTTTCACCTTCATTTGAAAATGATCTCCATTCAGGTCCTGACTCTGATATTTTATCTGTTAATACAAATCCACACTTTCCACAAAAATTCTCCCCTGTACTGGCATCAGTTACAATCGAACCTTGTCCACATCTTGGACATCTGTCCTTTGGGTTTGTTATTTTGACCATTTTAATTTCTCCAAAAATATTTTTCTATAATATTTAACACTTTCCGAACCATTGCTTATAAGCTTGTTGATTGTTTTCTATTGAAAGAATAAATTTTGAAATCTATTTTTCACTGATCAATAATATTTTTTATTTTTTCAGCAATTTGTGGTTTATCATTTTGTTCGAGAAGAAATTCCAAATCTTCTTTGTTATCAACATCCCACATTATTCTTTTAACAAAAACCATTGCAACATTTAGTGTGTGTTCTTTTGCTGTATTCATATGAATTTTGTAACTGTCTTCATCGTAATGAGTTTCCATTAAATTAATTGGCATTCTTACAAGCGCGTTTGTTCCATCAAATCTCCTTGAGGGAACTATGATTGCAAAATTTGGAGGAGCAATGTAGTTTAACATAAAATCGATATCTTGAGTTTTAATGTATGGTATGTCTTGTGGAAAAACAATTGATGCATCAAAATTATTTTCTAATAGATATTTGTCTGCAAGTGCCACTGCACTGTTTACACTTTCTTCTTTTTCATCAATTATTATATGTGCATCAAATTTTTTTCCAATCTCTATTGCTTTTTGTTCTTTTGTAACAATTATTGTTTTTTCAATTTGAGGTGAAATTGATGTTGTATGTAAAATTTCTTCTAACATGATTTTACATAATTCTTCCACTTTTGGTGGAGATAAATCTAAACGTGTTTTTGCATTAGAGAAAGTCTTTACAGGAATAATTGCTGCTATTTTCAAATTATATGTGGACTTGTTTTAAGATAAAATTTGCTAATGCGTCTTCTGCAATTTTATTTTTCATAGTTATTTTTGTTTCAAAAACTTTCATATCTAAACTCTGAATTTTTGGAACTAGTGCTTTATCTTTAGTATCTACAATAATGTTAGAACAAACGTCTGAATACATTTTTGCTAATCCATATGCATTTGATTCTATTCCTGCAGCTTGCATATATTTTGCTGCAGGTCCGCTGATTGCATTTTCTCCAATTAATGGACTGATTGCCACCACTTTTCTTTTTATTTTTGATAATTCTTTTCTTATTCCTTTAATTTGTAACATTGGTCCAATTGATGTTAATGGATTTCCTGGTGCTAAAATAACTAACTCTGCATCATGGATTGCGTTGATTGCTTCAGGGTTTGGACGAGCTTTGTCTGAACCAATATATTGAATTCCTTCAACGGGATCCATTCCTCTATGTTTTACCCAATATTCTTGTAAATGTAATTCCCCTTTGTTTGTTGTAATTCTTGTTTCAATAGTGTTATCTGTTACTGGAATTATGTTTGCACTAACTGCAAATTTTTCACACATCCATTTTGTAATATCACTTAGATTTTTTCCATTTTTTAACATGTTTGTTCTAATTAGATGAGTTGCAGCATCTCTGTCCCCAATTCTGAACCATGTTTCTTCTCCAAAAACTTCCATCTGACGCAAAAAATTGAATGTGTCTTTTTTGATTCCCCATCCTTTTTCGCCATCTAGTAAATCTGCCAATCCATACACAATAGTGTCTATATCTGGACATACATAGAGTCCATAAAGCCAATAATTATCGCCAACATTACTGACTACGTTGACTTTGGATTCTTGAGATACAAAACCTCTAACTACTTTTACCGAACCTGTTCCTCCTGCTAAAACTGTAATCATATCATATTCCCTCTAAAACCACAAGTCTACATACCTTACTACATATTACTTTTTCAAAAATAAATTATCTTTGATAAGTTTGGATACGTTTATTACTGATTTTTTTAGATTTCGTTTGTGTCTAGATCTTTAGTCTTTACAATTTTACTGGCTGGACTTATTGTTGTAGGTACTAGTACTCCTGCATGGGCTGCTCAATTAGATGCAAGAGTAAATCCAAACTCTGATGAATCTCCATTTAAAATGACTTATCTAAAAACCGTTTTTATTGAATATCCAAATGGCGGAAACCTATTTGATGAATTACGAGGACATGAATGGACTGTAGAAGGTTCTGCTGATGCAACAAATCCTGGAGTTCAAACTCTTATTGCTGAATTAAACAAAACAATTGCTGATGATGGAAGTCAAGCAAGAATTTCTGACTTGAATGTTAATTATGATTTTCATCTTAAGGCTCGAAATATCAATACCTCAGTTGACTATCGTGTGATTATTGAAGGAAGTATTTCTGATTATGTCATTACAAAAGACACTCAAAGAACACTTGTTGATTTAGGGTGGAGAGGTTTGTCTACTGATTCTGAAATAGTCATTAATGGTATAGAAATTAACATTCCAATTAACATACTAAGAGATCAAGAACCTGAAGTTTACACTTACTTTGCAGGAACTGAAATTGAAAATGTTCTAAATAGACCTTTGATTGATGCTGATTTTATTTTGGAACAACCACTTACCAATTGGCACTTTTTGTTTGATCCTACTGGAATTAACGCTGATGCCAGCACATTTGGATTAAGTGATGAAATTGCAGGATTTGTTGTATCTAATTGGACTATGGGTGAAAGTAGTCTTAGAGAAGGAAGACAAGTTGAAAAAGTCTTTGAAGCTCAAATCGTGTCTGATCAACCCTATATTGTTAGAAGTGTACAATCATCAGACCAAGCAACTCTTGCAGCAATTGGTTTTGGTGCATTAGATCATTTGGATGGTGTTGAAATTGCAGGTATGACTCCAACTCCTCCAGAAGGATACGCTACAACTTCTTCCGGTGAGTTTCCAGTAATGATTGTCTACGGAATGGCTGGAATGGCAGCTCTTGGTGGAATTGGATTTTTCATTTTCAGTAGCCGTTCACTCAAAAAATCACAGGCTGGTGAACAAGGCCAAACAGGAATTGATCCTACTCATCTTGTAGGTTATCAAACTAGTTCTTCATCTGGCGGTTATCAAACCAATAGAGGTGAAGCTCAATTAAAAGATGATAGTAATTATCAAAAAACACGAAGTTTGTATGATGATGTTTCACAAACCAGTACTGAACCACAACAGCAAAGTCCTCCCCAACAAACAACTGTTGAAGAAGCAGCATGTGGATGTGCCGCATCTGCAGAAATTGGTTCTGAATGTGATTGTGAAATGCACGGCTCTTGTCTTTGTGATGCTACTTGCAAATGTAATGCAAGTATCTGTAAAGATCAAGTAACTTCTATGAGTTAGTTTTTAAATTTTTTAAAAAAAAAATTATGTGTGCTGGGAGTAACCCTCCTTCTGTTTTCACGATATTTCGCTTTGCAGCCTACCTGAACTTAGTACAGGATCTTTGAGTTCTGTTTGGCTTTGCTCCATGTGGGGCGGCTTTTTTCATTCCTTTTATGGAAACCTCAGGTTTTGCCATCACTGTGCGCCATATTGGATTTTTTTCTGCTCCGTTGCCAACCATCTCTGGTTATTCATCTCCGAATCACATTTCCTGTATGGAGGGAGGAGTTTCCTCTGCCGTAGCAGCGTGTCGTGCTCCAGCTCACATGATTATTTAATTTGTTAATTGAATTTGAATATTACTTTTCAGGTTTTGTGCCTATAATGAACAAAGTTCCCCATTCCCTCTTCCATTTTTTAGAATTTTTCAAATCTTTTACTTGTTTTGTTTTAACTTTGAATCCTGAATTTTGAAAAAATTCTTTCCACTCTTTTTTTGAATGCAAATGCATTTGAATTTTCATGATTTTTGCCCACTTGGCAGTTGCTTTATTATCTGTGTAAAAATCTGTTCCACAAAAAAACTGTCCTCCTGGTTTTAATAATTTGAATATTTTCTTTAATGCTAATTCAATAGAGTCTGCATAGTATAATGATTCCATTGAAAAAATAATATCAAACTTGGTAACCCATTTCCACGATTCTATATCTGTGTGAAAAAATTCTTCTTTCTTATTGGTAATTTTTTTCTTAGATTCGATGATCATTTTTTTACTTTTATCGATTCCTATTGATTTTTTACAATTGGGGTCTTCTGCAATTTTTCTTACAACCCATCCATTCCCACACCCCACATCCAGAAATGTAAATGGTTTCTCAAATGAAATTGTATGTAAAAATTTTGAAACATTTTTTCCATGTTCTTTTTCCATTAATTCTGCTCTACCGTTTTGAGCCCATTTATCAAAAGTTTTTCTAACTCCATCCATATTTTTTATTTTCATATTTCCATTATTATCTTATTTCCCTGAGCTTAGTTACGGATGATTCCTACGTTTTCCTTATATTCGATTTTTATTAATTTTATTTGAATAAGATTGCCTGATGAATCATGTAGAAATTGTGGTGGTGTTTTAATTGAGAACGCTAAATGTTTTCAATGTATGAAATCCACTAGCATGATTTGTAGAGCATGTGCTCATTGCACTTTGGAGCAATTTCATTCAATTTGTATGTCCAATGCGTCAAACCATACCACATCTGTGCCTGAGATCAAGCCTGGCAACTATCAACGTATAGTTGCCTTGGCCTGATTTTCTAATTCTTACCTCTAACTAAATTGAACAATTGTCTTACTGCAAGTTTTGGGTGACGTGTAGCAAGTTTTAACATGTTTGATAATCCAAAATCTGCTTTTATGAAATCTAAAAACTCATCTGATTTTAATTCCTTAATGATGTCTAATTCTTTATCCCATTCATTATCTGAAAGACCTATCCATCTATCTTGAACTTTTCCTGCAGAATTTATTTTTGATTCTATTTCTTTACGCCAGTTTTCTTCGTATGGATAAAGTGCTGTTTCATCTGTCTTATCGGTTTTTATTGCATCTGCTGAAACTTTACCTGCAACTCTTCCAAATTTTATTGCATATCTTATCCCTTCTAACACCAATGGATTTGCTTGTCCTGCAGAATCTCCTACTAAAATCAAGTTATTGTATACCGTTTTTCTTGACAATCCATCATTTGGAATTAATCCATAATGAAATTCAATTGGTGTTATTTTCCCTAATTTTTTTATTGGACCTAATTTTGTCTCCATTAATTCTTTGAGTCTTTGTGTTGGGTCTACATTTGATTCTGGTTTGCCCACTCCTACCCCTATTCTTACAATATTGTTTCCTAAAGGAAAAATCCATGCATACCCTGCTGGTGAATATTGTTGTCCTACCATTAACCACCATGTTTCTTGATCAACATTTTCTACCTTTACTTCATATTCTGCACCTGCTCCAAATCTTTCCCACTGTGAAACCAATCCCATTGCTTTACTGACTGTTGATTGAAAACCACTTGCATCAATTACAATTTTGGAGTTGAATGAAATTTCTCCTTCTGGGTTACTACCTTTTACACCTATTATGTCGCCTTTTTTATTTTTGATAACCTCATTGATATTGGTTTTAATGAAAATATCTACTCCTTCATTTTTTGCTTGAGTTGCTAACCATCTGTATGTTTTTCTTACATCTAGAACTGCTGCTCTTGGCTCTGAATCACTAATTGTTACTTCATTATTTGGAGAACAAAATGAAAAATTTTTGATTGGATTGTAGCAGTCATCTGGAATTCCAAATTCTTTGATATTTTGAATCCATGTAACTCCACTGGTTCTAACTGTCTCTGCAATGGAGTTCTCTTTTTCGATTAATGCAACTTTGATCCCTTTTTGAGCAGCTGCAAATGCTGCTGATGATCCTGCGGGACCTCCTCCTACTACCACTAAATCATAACAAAGTTCTTTGGGCAATTAATCTGCGTTAATAATACCTAGGATATAATTTTGAGGAATTTTTCAAGAAATTATTTTTTTAAAACGGGAGTGCCTGATGTATCATTTTCTCTTTCTGAATCAAATGTTTCCATATGTGCTGGATCTCTGTGCATGAAACTGTGAGTTTCCCCTTCTTCCTTTCTACAGAATTTTGAATGAACGGTCTCTTCAATTTTCAAAGTAGTTTCATTTTCATGAAACATCCTATGTCCACAATCTGGGCATATGATTTCAGGCATACCCAAATCCTGCATTAAATCTATTTAGATGTTTCATAATTATCAAAATTTAATTTAAAATGTATTTTTAACCCAAACTTTAGATGTTCAAAAATTAATCCTTTCTTATGGATGACTCACAAATCACATCTTTTGTAATGTGGTCTGTAGTTACTGGAATCATTATGCTTGTTTCAGGATTAAGCTATAATGTGTTTATGAAGAGAAAAAATATCCAATCATAATTGTTTTAAAATTTCGAACTTTTTAGATATTTTTATCCTTCTGAAGCAGTTTTACCGCCATCTACGTTGAGTATTGTACCTGTAATCCAACTTGCCTCGTCAGATGCTAAAAATGAAACTGCATTTGCAACATCTTCTGGCTCTCCGATTCTAACAAGTGGAATTCTTTCCTCGATAACTTTTCTCGCTTCAGGATCATCCAAATATGGTTTAATCATTCCTGAATTAATTATTCCTGGACTGACACAATTACATCTGATATGTTTTCTTGCATATTCTACAGCAATTGATTTGGTAAACATGGCTGTTGCTGCTTTTGTGGATGAGTATACTGCCAAATGGACTTTAGTGATTGCTCTCTCACCTGCAATAGATCCTACATTAATTATTGAACCACTTTTCACTTCTGCCATTTTGATGAGAACTGATTTTGTAATGTTGAATAATCCTAATAAATTCACATCAATAATTTTTCTAATATCTGAATCACTCATTTTATGAAAATGAATCGGATCATTGATTGTTCCTGCGTTATTTACTAGAATGTCTATTTCTCCATATGTATCCATGATTTGATTTACAGTTTGCAAAACCTGTGACTCATCAGTTAAATCACAAGAAATTGATGCAGTTGATTCTCCATTTCCAACCTCTTTCCTTGTTTGTTCTAATTTCTCTAAATCTCTTGCAATCAGGATTACTTTGGCCCCTTCTGCTACAAATTTTTTTACTATTCCCCTACCTATGTCGCTTGACGCTCCTGTGACTATTGCTACTTTATCTTTTAGTCTCATAATATGTTAAACCCATTGTAACTTATAGGATTTTTGTAAAACGTTTAAACCTCGTTTTAAAATTCTAGTAAAAAAAATTTAAACTTTAATAGATTGTTCTTTAATTTTCAAAAATCATAATATAATATGTGTAATTTATTGTACGTTGATTTAACTATGAATTAATCAATTCAGAACTATTTTTCATTCATTTTTCTCATGTATGAAATAATTCCAGTATAGTCAATTTCTCCAAACCCTTGACTTACCGCATTATCATAAACCTGTTTTGCTTTTTCTAACATTGGTAATTTTAATTCTAAAGAATTTGCACTGGATAACATTGTATCAATATCTTTTTTTAAATTTTTTAGAGTAAATGTTGCATCATGCTTACCATCAATCATCCTAAATGCTTTATTTTCACTCATTCCTGTTTTGAAATAAGTTGAATTCAAAATTTCTAGAAATTTTTTGGGTTCCACGTTTGTTTTTTCAACAAGCATGATTCCTTCAGACAAAGCAAGTGCAAGCATGGTAATTTGTAAATTCATGGCTAATTTGATAGCATGTGCTGTCCCTTCATTCCCTAGAAAAAATATTTTGTTTGCAATTTTTTCAAAGACGTTTTTACATTGTTCAAAACTTTCTTTATTCCCTGATACCATCATTACCAAATCCCCTGAAATTGCAACATTTGGTCCTCCCATAACTGGAATGTCTAGTTTGTTTATGTTATTTTTCAAAAATTTTTCTGAAATTTGTTTTGATTCTGACGGATCAATTGTACTCATATCTGCAACAATTAATCCACTGTGTTTACCTTCAACTATTCCGTTACTTTCAAAAGAAATTTCCTTAACTGCGTTTGCATCTCTGACGATGATGATTACCAGTTCTGAGTTTGTTGCAACTTCTTTTGGAGATGTGGCAATTTTAGCACCTTTTTCTTTTAATTGAATTGTTTTTTCTTTTGTTCTGTTGTATACTGTAACTTGAAATCCTAAATCTAGTAAATGCAAAGCAACTGCATTGCCTAACATTCCAATTCCTACAATTCCAATTTTTTTCATGTTTTATCTCCCTTGATTGTACGATTAATGACGTTCTTCATTTTGAACTTCCCATTGTTTGTTGCCAAATCTTGACACTGCAAATTCTACTAAACCAATTGTTTTTTCACCTTTCTTAACCTTGGCAAAATCTAATTTTTTCATCTTGAATAATTTTTCTTTGGGTTTGTACCCTCCTTCGATAACTTTTACTTTGAACCTCTTACTTGCTTTAATGATTAACTTTCTAGCATTTTGTACCTCTCCAATCCATGAAAACATCTCAAAATCCCCGAAATTTTTTGTAGAAATTGTATATCCATATAATCTGGCCTCTAATTTCATATTTTGTGATTTTGCTTTTTCATTTAACCATTTAACTACCTCTTCCCCATGATCTTTTTCTATTCCAAATGTTTCTGAGTCTTGCATATATCCAAACTAATGATATTGAACCATAATAATCATTTTCAAATAATTGTTAAACTAAAATATTGACTAAATCTTTGAATCTCATGCTTACTATTGATTGCAAGGATGTTTTATCTATAAAAAATGAATTACTTGTCTATGTATCTGATCAAGTAGCAGCCATTCCTACTTTAAAAAACAAGCAATTTACCCTATCTACTTTGGATGATGATGAAATTCTTGAAACTAGCACTGTCATTTCTGCCATTAAAGAATTTCTTAATTCTATTGGCGAGAATCATAATTTTGCGGTAATTTCTAATAATGATACCATAAGTATTACATCTATTACTGGAAAAATTATAGAACGTGATTCTCATTCATCACAACATGAAATGTTTTCTTGTACTCATTGTGGATTTGTAACACAATACCAAGTTGAACTAAATGTACATATGAGAATACATTATTTGTGACTGATTTTAAAAATTCTTGGAATTGTATTATTTTTAATATTTGGTGAATCAATGGCAATTGTAAAATCATAATGGGGGAGCCTTTTTTTGTATTCTGCTATGTAACTTTTTGCAACTTTGCTTGTTTTAAATTCTGTTCTGATGTCTTTAATTTTTACTTGATTTCCATAAACATCATAAATAATTATTGAATAGTTATTTGGTTTGATATAATATCTGGTACTGCAATACCATAACATTCCTAATGTAATTACAAAAAATCCTGTAATAATTTTATCAAAGATTTTTTTCATGTGTTGATTCTTAACATGATCTTTATAAGCAATAGTTGCAAATTTTCATCATGTCTACCTCTCGGAAAAATACTAACAAAGTATATTGTGAAAAATGTGATCTAGTTTTTGAATCTAGAGAAAAATTTGATAAGCATTTTGATAGTCATTCTTCTGTAGTTGCATGCGAGGTATGTCCAATTGATACTGCAATTGATAAATTTGTAAACCTGTTTAAACGAAAATCTACTCAAAATTCGGAATAAGTTTTTTTAACTCATTTCCATTGTGTTGAATATGAATAAAAAAGGCGTTATTTTAGGCGTCATTGTAATTGCAATTATTGGTGGAATTGCAGCTTCTTTACCTTCTTCTGAACCTGAATCTCTTTCAAATGATAGATTACGTGGAACCATTTCTACTGAAATGGGGTCTCCAATTCTAGGTGATCCTTCTGCACCAATCACTATCGTTGAATTTGGTG
>Ga0207992_1000030_pt1 | contig 91402 bp, 58 predicted proteins | sample ETN02SmetaG_FD_185788 | JGI IMG/M metagenome (GOLD analysis project Ga0207992, IMG submission 185788) | Marine microbial and viral communities from oxygen minimum zone, Eastern Pacific Ocean - ETNP2014F10-02SV255 (SPAdes) (version 2) | ecosystem: Environmental > Aquatic > Marine > Oceanic ...
TGCAAGAGCACGAAATTTATGTATATGTTCAACAATGTAATATAGCCCTATTAAATCATCAAGATTGTATGTTTCTTCTTTCCATTTTACATCATGATCTTTAGAAGTTCTCCAAGTAAAATCTCTTACATTTTTTATTTTGAGAATACGACCATCGACAGTGACAGATGCTGTTTTTGCATTATCTGAAACCCAATCTCCTTCATTGGTTGGTTTTCTTGGTGCTACTTTGATATACCACATTGAGATTGGTAAACTAACCAAAAAAATACCTAATATGATTAGTAACCAATGCCACCACACCATAACCCGAGATTATTGGTATTGCAATTGAACCTTTGGTATGTAATTATGATTTAATCCAAAATATATGAAAATAAAATTGGTGCGACAATTGTAGCATCACTTTCAATGATAAACATTGGAGTTTCCGTAGAGAGTTTGCCCCAAGTGATTTTTTCACTAGGTAAGGCACCGGAATAACCCCCATAAGATGCACTGGATTCACTTATTTGCGCAAACCATCCCCATAATTGAACATCTTCTCCTAAATCTTGTCTTAACATAGGAACTACACAGATAGGGAAATCTCCTGCAATTCCTCCTCCAATCTGTAGAAAACCTACCGGAGATTTAGATTTTTTATACCAATTAGCAAGATGTAACATGTATTCAGTGCCGCCTTTTACCGCATTTATTTGACAATTCTTAGAAAGGCAATGTGCAGCAAAAATATTTCCAAGGGTAGAATCTTCCCATCCAGGAACATAAATTGGTATGTTTGCATTTTTTGCTGCAAGAACCCATGAGTCATCTGCAGGAATATCATTTTCTAAATCCTCAATAATAGCAAATATATGTTCATGAGGAAATGCAGTTTTATTTTTCCATTGTTCTAGAATTTTTGATTCAATAAATCTTATTGCTTCATTTTCAGGAATACAAACATCTGTAATCCGATTGAATCCTTTTTCATGTAATTCTTTTTCATCATCAAGTGATAAATTTCTCCAATTTGAAATTTGTTTGTAAGATTTTTGTGCTACAAGGTTGAATAGATCCTCTTCTATATTTGCACCAGTACAAGTTATTGCGTGGACCTTTCCAGCTCTAATCAATGGTGCTAAAGATTTACCAATTTCTGCTGTACTCATAGCACCACTTAATGTAATCATTAATTTTCCATTTGAATTAAGAAATTGTTTCAGACTAACAGCACATCTTCTAAGTTCACCAGCATTGAAGTGATTAAAATGAGTATCAACAAAAGTTCGAACATTAGAATCACTAGGTATCGTTGTAAACCGAGATACTGAATGGCGATTATTTATTACAAGTTTTGGTAAAACTTTCATTAGTTCCATTTCTATTTTATCTGCAATAAGGTCTGGATTTGTATTTCCACAAGTAAAGATATCAATCGCTAATAATCCAATTTCGGAATAGCAATGTGCTGTAACATGACTTTCATCAATTAAAACAATGGCAGCAAATCCTAAAGGAGAAACAGTCCCATCAAAATTTTCAACGTGTGAATGAACTCTTCTAGCATTTGAATTGTCTACTATATGCTCTAAAATCTTGAGGACAGAGTCTCCATTTGCGTCAAATGCACCACTACAATCTAGAATGACGTGTTTCCCCCGAGGTAATGAATCCATATTTTCACCATTTAATCCATACTATTTATTTTAGCGGCAATAATTTTTGTTACTAGCATTGCAGCAGTAAATTGAGTAAGTTTAGAATCTTTTTGTGGCACAATTTCATTTACATCAGCACTTATTACTTTACAATTCATTAACAAAGTTTCAATTGTTTGAATTGCATGCCAATAAGATAAACCACCAGGAACTGGAGTTCCAGTTGCAGGGACTAATAATCCATCTAATCCATCAATATCTATTGTTAAATGAACAGGGCCTTCAATTTTTGAAATTTCAGAAAGCCATTCGTTCCAATATTTTTCTCCAGTACATGGACTCATAATATCTCTACAAAACCATGTTTTTATTCTATTATCTGAATTTATTTTTTCAAACTCTTCTTTAGAATAAGCCCTAATTCCTACTTGATAAAGTTGAACTGCTCCAGCATCTAATGCTCTTGAAGCAGCACAAGCATGTGAGAATGGCTCACCATCTAATTCATCTCTTAAATCTGCATGAGCATCTATTTGTACGATTGTAACAGGTTCATTTATTGCTTCAATGATAGCAGGAAGAATGCCATGTTCACCTCCAAGAAATATTGGAAATGCATTAGTAGAATATTGTTTCATTGCATATTTTTTAATTCCTTCTTGTTGTTCTTGTAACGTATTACCTAAACCGTTCCATGGGTTAACTGTGCGTAAGTTAGCACCAGCAGGCAAATCTTTTTTCAATAAATCATCATATAATTCAACTTGAGTGCTTGCTTCAATACATGCAGCAGGGCCATTTTCAGTACCTTGTCCATAAGAAGTTGTTAATTCATAAGGTATTGATGCAATAATAATATCTGGATCATCTTCATTTTCAGGAAGGCCCAAAAAATTCCCAAGAATTGCATCTTCATCCATACGCTCAAACATACTTGGTAAAGTTGACAAAATAAGACTCTCGGTTTATGATATTCGACACATTTTGATGAAAATAATACAATTGTTGATAAATCAGGTCCTTCACATACTATACTGTCGGACGATGAAATTTCGCCGTTAAGAGTGATTTAGATGGGACTTGCTATTAATGAATTAACAGAAGCTATACGTCAAAATATTGATGAGGAAATGGAACCACTTGTAGCTGAAGGTATGGCTGAACATGCATTAGGATTTTTTGGATATTACGATAGAATTATTGATAATGCATTGGAACCAACAGATAGGAATTTATTTTACATGTTTCAAGATTATGATTTATTAACAACTGAATCCGAAGAAACTACATTATGGGATGGTAGAGAATGGAGAATTCATTATTGGAAATTCAAAGAAGGACTTCGTGAAAAAGTACTTGCTAAGATGAATGAAGATGAGGAAGAAGAAGAAATAGATCCTTATGCAGATTTATATACGGATATAAGTGATAGAATTTGGAGACATGGTGAAGATAATTCTGCACCTAAAGGGGCCTTTTCCAAAATAATTTGAAGTATATACATTAAGCCGTAGGCATTGTATAGTTCATTACACATGGTCATAATATGGAAAGACATAATCAGCCCAAAATTGCTATTTTTGTGGTATTTTGTTTTTTAATAACATCAATGTCCACAATAGTTCATGCGGATCAAGAAGAATCTCTAACATCTACAATTCATACTAATTGGTTAGGTGATGAAAATCATGGATATCTCATAAAATTCAATAGAGCTCCAACTGCTGAAGAATTAGGAGGAATTGTTGTAACTTCTTATCATCAAATTTCTAATCAAGGTAATGGAAACCAAACAAATTATTCATGGGGTGAGGGATTAGGGATAGTAGAAATAAATGAATATTCTATTACTTTAGAAAATCAGATTTCTTATGGTGATCAAATTGACATAAATGTATATGTAAATGGCACAATTATTGCATCTAGAACATTTAAACCGGTGATTTGGACACAGCCTTTAGCAGATCATGAAGTCACATTGTCAACACATTGGGAATTAGATCAAACAACATCATCACCACAAGGCGAAGATAATTATTTATTAATTTTTGATGGTCAGGGGTGGCAAAAAAGAACAGCATCAATTTTGGAAGCTAATGAATTAGGAAATGGTTCACTTCTTCTTAATGAATCTACAAATGAAGGTAATGTACTTTTTAATTTAAATTTAGATTCAGTATGGAGAAATGAGACAACAATAGACGGAATATTGACAGATAGCGAATTTGAAATGAGAGGTGATGGAAGTGTTAGCGTTTATGATAATACAGATGGCGATATGTATGTCAACATTACAGTTTTAAATGCATTAATTAATCGTTCAATGTCTCAGGAAATAATTTCAGAAGAGTTCCTTATTGAAGGATTTGGCCAATTAAATATGCATCAAGAAGAAGAAGATTCATCAACAGAGATGGTAGGCTCAATATCTTATTTTAAATTAGAATATTATGATGAAAACGGAATTAGAATTAAAAATTATAATGACATTGTTGCAACTGGAGAAATGGAACAATATGATGGAGACGACCATATTTATCTTGAAGTGAATGAATTACGTTTCTTTGAAAGTTGGTTAGATGGAGAACGTATTGGAGAACATAATTTAATTAGTGCACATGGAACTTTTGATGTTTCAGATAAAGATGATGAGTCACGTGACAATGAAACAGAAGAGGATCAAGAAAGTAGTGAAGGAACTACGATTAATGGTACAATAGTTCATTTTGAAACAGAAAGCATCGATGGGGTTACTGTAGAAGATTATATGCATGTTTATGGAACTATTAGTGGGGATACCGAAGGAACTTGGGGATTATTGCGAGAAATAGAAGAAGTTGCCCCAATTGGAAATAGTACTGGTGATGTATTTACCGTAAATGTAATTCATAACCAAATTTGGTATAACATTACAGGTGCTGCAGGATTTTTTGCTGATGAAATAGGAGTGGGAGCATACCACAATCAAACATGGGATTATCAAACAATACCAATTGACTGGGACAATAGAACAATTCGTTATGCTTGGAGAACAACAGGTGCTACAGCTGATGAGGGCGAGGAATATCCTGAGCGTTCCCCAATTCAACTTGAACCGGAAGCACCACCTGCAGAATCCCAGTTAGGAAATATCACCGTTGGTCGTGAATCTGGTTTTGCTCCTGAATTTTTATTGCCAGGAGATATTTTAAGATTAGATCAGGGAGATATATTCAGCCTTGATATCGAGGCTTCACATTCTGGTCAAATCACTAGAGATGGACATGTTATGCCAGTAACTCATTGGTCAAGTATTGACAAACCCAACTCCGAAGGTAGCGCTTCTGGTTCTGTGATAAATAATGGAATTTTAGCAGGATTGTTAGCTGAAGTAACTAGGGAATTAGTGATTGAAACAGATTTAGGTAGTGCAATATTTACAGAATATCAAACATTAGAACGAATACTTTCACCTAGTATTGTTACAGAAGAAGAAAATAACCTTCCTGAGATTTTGGATGTATCATTTAGAGAAATAATCTTGCTAAATGATGCAGGAAATCAAGCACATCTTGAGGTAAAAGTAGAAGATTTAGATTGGAATATTCAATATGTAAAAGCAAGCATTTCTCTCGGTGATGATGTTCTAAATAATTTAGAATTGAATGATCGTGGTTTAGACGGCGATTTGGCAATTCAAGATGATATTTGGACAATTCCAATTACCTGGATTCCAGCCTCTCATGGAGAGTTAGTTGTAGATGTAGAAGTAAGTGATTTATTTGGTATTGTTACAGAAACTTGGAGTTTAAATGTTTCAAACATGCCACCTGCATTAATCGAATCTTCACTTGACGTAACACAATCTGCACGTTCATCTAATGTGAGTATTAGTGCTAAAGCAACCGATGCAAATGGTATGGCATTGATTTCAGTAGATTTAAGGTTAGATGGTGGAGAGTTATTTGAATTAACTAAAGATACAGATTCGGAATATTGGCGAGGCGATTTTATAATTCCAAATACAGTAGTTCCTGGTACTTTTGTAATACCATTATTATTAGAAGATTTAGATGGTGCTGATGTTGTTGTTAATGGCCCTAGTATCTTGATTACTAACGAAGGTCCAATTTTAACAAATTCTAAATTAACGCCTGAAGTAATTGTTGCGCCTGAATTAGGACAAATGTCTGAAGAATTCTATACAGTTAGTGTAGATGTAGAGGATTCAGATGGATTAAGCGCAGTACAAATTAAGTTTCATGAATTAATTCCGGCAGATGAAGGGGAATCTTGGAAATTAATGTATGATGATGGTTCAAATGGAGACTTAGTTGCAGGAGATGGAGTATATTCTATTTCATTTCAAGCACGCCATATTCCAGCAGGGTTTGTTGAAATTGAAATTAGAGGTTTAGATGTTTATGGACAGGCTACAATAATCAAGCATAATGTGATTATAGAGTCTGAGGGTACTAATATTGGAACAGATCCATCAGAAGGAATAATTGAATTATTAAGCAATCCAGCAGTAATCTTTTCACTATTAGTTGTGCTAGTAGGGATTGTTGTAGCTGTGGTAATAGTATTAAGAAAAAATGGTATTAATTTCGGTAATTTCGGTGAAGATTAGTCGTGTTTAGCAGCCCAAGAATCTTCAACTGAGAGAGCTTTATTCTTTAAGGGAATAATTTTACGATAGATATTTTCAGGTGCTAAAAGTTCACCTTCAACGGTTAATAAACTCGCTAAAGTAATTCCAAAGTGTTCTTCATTTTCCATTAGTAATGGTTCAAGAATATTCCAATCTTCAGCAGTTAAATTAGTAAAATCACCACCATTTAATTGACTTGAACTTAATCTAGAATATGGGTCTCGAACATAAATTGCACCCCCAGATGAAAGACTGAAGAGATTACAGCCAGGATATGGTGTTTCCATAGCGATGATTTGGCCGGATTCATCAAATTCGATACCATTAACAATCACAAAACCTCCACCTTCAAGTGGGTCTCCAGCCATGAAGGATTCTGCAAGATAATCTAGAGCAGTTCCATTTATCACAAGTTTTGGACTGCCAACACTGTTTATCATCGGTCGACCTGCTGCATTTCCTCTTATGAACAATTTTCCACCTTTTGCACCGTATCCATAACACTGACCTACATCTCCATGAACTACAGTAGTTCCACGCTTGTGAATTTGACCAATTTGATCTTGACCATTGCCATGCATATGTATTGTCATTCCATCATTTCCACTGCCTAGGTAGTCTCCAACACTCCCGTATATGTCGATTCTTACATCATCTGTATCCATGCCAAATCCATTACCAATGAATCTATGACCTTGGCAAAGAACAACATGAAAATTCTTCCAACCTAAATTATGCAAAGCAATTAATTCACGAGCTAAACTTTCTCCTCCCTCAATTGGATAAGGGCGTGCATCAACAACAATTGCTTGATTTGTATTTTCAGGTTCTGGCCGATGACCAAGTTCTTTTTGTCCAATAAAATTAGAACACGGTTTTGATGCACTCCTCATTAAGATTTCAATTAATGCGTCTTCTACATGATCTAACCATAAACTTCTACGTAAATTACCTGTTGAATAACAACGATCCAAAAGCAATTGCAGGCATTGAATGACTTCAAGTCTACCTTCTTGTTGAGAGAATGAATTAAGTTCTGAAATCATAGTTTTTGCTGCACCCCAATCCATTTCTTGTAAGGCTTCCACACACACATTGAATCTAGTTCGAGGGTCGTTTGAATCGGGCCATTCAACATCAGAAGTCATTGCAGAGGCCCCCACATCAATATCTCCATTTGGATGGGTATCTACTACTCCTCCAAATTTATCAGTCATAATTAATTCAAAACCACCATCATTTTTCTTAGTAATATCAAATAAGAAAGCACCACCATCAGTGTATGAACCTCCTCTAGCATTCCAATAACGATCACATCTTCGCCAGAACCTTTTATCCTCAGCAGAGATACTTTCCATGACGGCATCAATTACTTGCTTTTCACTTCCACAAAACGCAATTGCAACTTCACCTCTTTGATATGAAAACACTTGTGGACGAAGCATACTTGTGTCAGTAATTCCAATTAATCTGTGATGCCCTTTTCCAGCACCTTGAGCGATAATGAAGAACCATGGACCATCCGGAGAACCATGGATGTGTGTTTTTTGAATTGCTTCGTATATCTTTTGTTTTTCTTCAGGTAGCATTACAAAATCTAATTCGCTTGTAGGTGCTAATGACTCAATTAAATATTCTATTGGATATCCATAAACACGATGGTGAAGATCGAAACCTAATGCTGCAACTTCAGTATCAGTAAAGAAAAGTGGTTCCATACCTCTTTGAGCCAAATAATCTTTTACTGATACGTAGTTACTGAAATCTCCATTATGTACCAATGCTACATCGATACCTTGTCCGAATGGATGGGCTCCACCTGGATGAGTAACACGTCCACGCGTTGGATAACGATGGTGCCCAATCCAAACATGAGCTGTGAAATCATCTAAGCAGTAATATTTGATGACATCTTCCGCATAACCCACAATCTTGAGAATGAGCATATCTCTTCCATGACTTAGAACAAATGCATCAGCACGCCCATCTTGTGCATAGAATTCCACATTGAGTTTGTGAGTATTTCGATAAACATATTCTGAGTGAATCGCTTCTTCATCATTAAAATCATTTGAATTCATTTCCGTCTCTTCGAACATCGCCGCGACCCCTTCTTGTGTTGGTTTTACCCAATAACAAGTAACATCAGGTGGACAAACTTCCAATGCTGGTAAACTTTTCCAGTCATCTAGGACTGGCATATCAAATGTATGGACAACATCAAATTTAGAGTTAATATATTTCTTTTCAACAGATTCTCGATGCCCTTCATTAACCCATGCAATAGCAATAAGATAACAATCTTCCAAAACATTTTGAGTTGTTTCAAATTGTTCGGGATTTAGCCCAACCATGGCTACACCACCGCCCTTTCCGTTTCCACGATTACGCATTTGTTCAAGTGATTTGAACAAATGTCTTCCAGCAATTGGAATCTCACACGCAAGTCCTACAACTCCACAACCTCCTTCTGCAGCATCAGCATCATTCATTACAATTTTTGGTAGAGAATCAGTTAATTGTTTTCTTGCTCGAATCACAGCATCAGGATTAGATGGAATGTCTCCTCTTGGTCTACTAATAACATCTAAGATTTCATTATTAGTACCAGGTTTATTGGCATGCATCATAATTCACTTCCAGAATTGTAGCGTAATAAATCTGTACGGCCTCGTAGCTCTTTGATATTTGATAGACCAAGATCTCTCAAAATCTGTTTCAAACGTTTTGATAATGCAGTGTAATATTTGTTTAGACGTTCTGCACCCCATTCTTGTTGAACCCATTCTTGAAGTTCGGCATCTGTAGTTGTTAATCCCCATGGGCAACCCCTTCCACTTGGGCCACCTTCACAATTTGCACAACGTGTACAACCCATAGCAACTAAATCACTTGTTCCAAGAACACAGCCATCAGCACCAAGTGCAATGGCTTTCGCAATATCATCTGCAGTTCGAATTCCTCCACTTGCAATTAATGTGACATTATCTCTAATCCCTTCAGCTTGCATGAATTTGTGAACTTTGGGAATTGCTAATTCAATTGGCATTGCGATGTTCTTTTTAGCTATTTCAGGAGCAGCACCAGTGCCTCCAAATGAACCATCAAGATGGACAATATGTGCCCCTGCATAATATGAACCCACTGCAACCATATCTACATCGTGAGGAGTACTTACTTTTACAGACATCATTGCGGTAGGATTTACAGTTTTAATCCAATCTAAATGTTTCATGTGATCTTCTACAGAGTAGGTTGAATGGAATGGAAAAGGACTGAATAAACTGACAAAAGGTACACTACCACGCATTTTTGCAACCTCTTCACCTGCTTTTGTTGCAAGTAAGTGGCCACCAAGTCCTGGTTTTGCACCCTGAGCATATTTGAATTCAACTATTGGTGTAGCTTGAATTGATTTTTCTTCAACTCCAAAATAACCCGTAGCAACTTGTGTAATGACATTATCAGAACATTTGTATAATTCTGTAGGATATCCTCCTTCTCCTGTTGACATTAAGGTATTCCATTTTTTAGCATTTAGAGCCCTAGACATCATCACATTAACTGAAACTGAACCATATGACATTCCACCTCCATACCAAGGAACATCAATTCTTCTCTTGATACGATCATCATTCCTTCGATTCAACTCTAATGAAATATCAACCTCTGAGTTTTCTTGAAGACGTTGTTCTTCAGGAAGTACTTTGAAAAATAATCTATCAAAGCCTCCTCCACTTTTACCCGTTTTGTAATTTAGATGTTCAGGACATTCACCAGTTTCTGCCATGTACCAGGTGCTAGCAATTAATTCATCTGTCCAGCGTGCATCTCCTAATGCTTCAGGCAAACCATACTTTGTATCGGGAAAAGCCACTTGACGAAAACCATCATGCATCAAATGGTGGGTTTTTTCTAACAATTTTATGCTGGGTTTAGAAAATTCTTTAGCCATTAATGTCCACTTCCCATAAATCCTTCAATATCACTGAATGCTTCAGCTTCAAGATGGCCACACCACATAGCACGACCTGTTTCACCACGCAATCTTCGAACTTCGCGAACACCCATTGCACCGAGAATCTCTAACATTTGATCTCTCCAAGAGCATGAAAGATTTAGTACACGTTGTATTCCCCAACTCTTATCAAATTTTGAGGGTAGTTTGACATTTGTAGCCCCTCTTGTTTTCATGTCTCCTGAAAGTCTTGCTTGCATGGCAATTAGTAATGGATGATCAATTCCTACAGCATCCATTCCTGTGATTATTGCTTTTGGAAGGTGATCCGCACCAGCAATTCCGCCAGTTCCAATCAATGTAACTTCATCTCTGCAACCTTTTTCAACCAGTGCAAAGTGAGCTTCTTGATATAAATCCATTATAAATTTTCTATCATCAGATTCTCCATGATAATCAGAAATTAAATGAATAATTGAAACATCATTATCTACCATCTCCATCATCAAAGATTTCCAATCGTTCTTAAATTCAAGTTGAATTGATGTCATTACATCATGTCCTTTGACTTGATTCCATGCATCTAAATTCCATGAATCCATCTCAATCATTCTAGTGTTATTTTTATAATTATCAATATTTTTAATATTGTTTGGTGAAATTATTGGAACAACATTTGGTCCAGCAAGATTTTGATTTGTTACAGTTTCTTCCGAAAGAAATACAAGAGTATCTAATTTTTTTGCGGCTTCTGTTAAAATTTCTGGAATTATTCCAGAAGCTACCGAATTAGGAGGGGGGGAAAAAATGAATGGAACTTGAATTGAGAACATTTTTGGTGGATTTAATAATTCTTTATTAGCGGAAAATGTCAATCGCATAGGTTTTGCTCCAATATCTACACTTGTCCCAATTAACTCACGTCCGTGAATTCCATCTCTACTTGGTCTAACTATTTCAGACATATCTGTAAACATTTGATCGAAGCCAGGCCCTCCAAACCTTCCACGATATCCTTGCCCTCGAACAGGAACAGTTCCTTTTCGAGCCTCTTCATCTATGGTTGCAATATGTTTACTTGTGAGGTATGAATCACCAATTTTTTTAAGTTCAGGATTGTGTGTAACAGTTACGAAATCAGGATGTTGAACAGTACACCTTAGGCAACCAACACAGAGTTCTGGTCTTGGTGCAAAACCACCTACTGGTCCACTAAATACACCATAGGTACATGGTCTACTGAAAATCACATCCCATTTACCAAAATATTTGAAAAACTCTGTGAAAATAAGTTTGGCTAATCCAAATTTCCCTACTTTGACATTGAATCTACGTGGAATTTTTTGAAGATCTTTAGTCTCTTTAGCATCGATATGGTAACGATGGTATCCATCAGCCCTTTCACAATTTATTCTTGCTTGCTCTGCTAATGGCAACCGGACTTTTGTTGTGATATCCTGCATTCATTTTCTTCCCTCCTAAGACGGTATATTAACCATACGCTCAACATTAACAAGTTATTATATACGATAAATACATTATTTCTTGTAATCTTTGTTAATATGTTCATTTTCCTTAAAAAATTTTGAACTTTAATTTTTATATTAATCGATGCCGACAATCGTTTATACACAGAACATTTCGGCAAATCGCTGCGAGCGTAGTGTAGCGGTTATCACCCGGCGTTGCCAACGCCGGAACCCGGGTTCAAATCCCGGCGCTCGCATCTTTCACTTTTTATTAAAAAATAGCATGAATGCTTATTAGTACTATTTAGTGGGAATAATACATGCGCAACAACTCCAGATTTCGCACAGCAATATTGTATACCCTTTTGATGGTATTAATGACACAAGCAACATATTTTAGTAATGTAGAATTCATTGATGAAATAGATGTCATAGAAAACCAAGAAATTAGATTTTCAGCAAGCACAGGAACAGCAACTCAACTTGCCGTTGGAGATGCACATTCTTGTGCAATTAGTGCTACTGGAACTGTAAAATGCTGGGGTCACGGTTCCGAAGGTCAGCTTGGAATTGGCAACACTCTTGATTTGGGTGATGATCCTGATGAAATGGGTATGAATTTACCATTTTTAGACTTAGGAACTGGAATAATTCCTACTTCTTTAGCTCTTGGTGACGAACACACTTGTGCATTATTTGATATTGGTGCGATAAAATGTTGGGGAGATGTGGCAACATTAGGTTTAGGATTTTCAGAAAGTGAAGATGGTTTTGGAGATGGATATTTGGAAACAGGAGATATGTTACCTTTCCTTTCCTTACCTTCTGGAGCGACTGCTACAATGATTGAAGCAGGAGGAACACATACTTGTGCAGTTTTAGATAATGACGATTTAATATGTTGGGGTGCTAATCAGTATGGTCAATTAGGCATGGGAAATACTACTCCTTTAGGTAATCATGTTAGTGAAGTTGGAGATGGCTTTTCAATAGTTGAACTTCCACCAGGAAGAAATGTTTCACAATTAGCATTAGGCAACACACATACATGTGCGATTTGGGATGATGGTTCGGTATCTTGTTGGGGTAGTAATGACAATGGAGAACTTGGACTTGAAAATACTAATTACATAGGAGACGGGGGTAGTGAGATGGGTTCAAATCTTGGATTTGTATCATTCCCAAATGGGAACACTGCAGAAAATATCACAGCAGGAGATGGCTTTACCTGTGCAATATTAAATAATTCAGATACAGTATGCTGGGGAGATTCCCAATTTGGTCAATTAGGTATCGAGAATACTAATAACATAGGAGATCAAGGTGGAGAGATGGGTAATTCCTTAGGAATTATTGATTTTGGAACTTCAAGAAATGCTGTAGAAATTGATGCAGGTTCAACAAGTGTTTGTGCAATATTAGACAACGCACAAGTAAAATGCTGGGGACAAAATGACGTAGGGCAATTAGGGCTTGGAGATACATTAGATCGTGGAGACGGTTTTAACGAAATGGGTAATTCTTTACAGCCTGTTAATATTGGTGGTTCTGCAGATCGTATAGAAGTTGGAGATAAATTCGCTTGTATAATCTTAACAACTGATGGAATCAAATGTTGGGGTACAGCAAGTAATGGTAGACTTGGATATGAGGATTTAGCTTTCAAAGGAGATGATAGTTTAGATATGCCAACAGATGATGTTGAATTAAAATTAGATAATAATTTTGAAGGTGATGATTGTAATGAATTATTCACTGCAACTAACCCCAGTATGGAAATTCATCAAATTGATGCCTCTACTGCAGAAGTTGGTAAATTTAATTCAATGACTTTACGTTCTGATGGATGCCCTGCGTTAGCATATACCAGTGGTGATGATAATAGGTTGAGATTTGCAACATATGTCAATGGCCTTTGGACAATTGAAATATTAGGAGATAGTACTGGTGAAATAACAGATTTAGATATTGTAGTAGATTCTAATGACGTCCCTCATATTGTACATTCAGAAGCGGGTTCTGGTGATGAAATTCATTATTCTACTAAAGAAAATGGAAGATGGGTTACACTTGAATTAAGCGGAGTTGCAACAAATTTAGAATTAGTTCTACACACAGATGACACTTTAGAGATATTAATGGTACTAGGAGATGATAGTTTAAGGTCGGCTAAATGTTCTTCTTCATGCAGTTCAGGACTGTCTTGGACCAGTAGTCAACATGATGAACTTTTAGTAACAGATAATTTTGATGCTGTAATTGATTCGGAGAATACAATACATATTGTAGGTATTTTTGACGATGGAGACGGAGATCTTAACAACGACTCGTTAACATATTATCATTTACTTTCAGATGGCACTTCTACAAACTTTTCATTAAATTCATCAGCTTTTGGAAATGATGAGAACTCTTCTATTGCAATTAGTATCTCTCCAGATGATTCAGTACATATTGTTCACGAAACATATGATTTAGGATTAATTTATTCTTCTTGTTCAGGAAGTTGTGATTCAATTAATAATTGGCAAAATGAAACATTACCTTATGATACTGGAATTTTTGATTTAGCAATTGATGCCGATCATGAACCTTATTTGGTATTAAATAATTTAGGACAATTAAAAATTACACATCGTTCAGAAGGAGTTTGGACTACACCTGATTTAGTATATACTTTAGATCCAATTTCAACATCAATTTCAATTGACAAATCTGGGAGAGTATGGATTGCAGATTATACTGTAGATTATGGAGATCTTTGGATTGTAAGTAATATTGGTTATTCTGGCACTGGCTTATACGTAGATTCTGATGGAGATGGATGGAACGGTTTAGATGAAATTAGATGTTTAACAGATAGATTTGATGAAACTAGTATTCCTGCAGATTTTGATAAGGATGGAATTTGTGATAGATTCGATACTAAAGACGATAGCCTTGCAATTAGCGAATCAAGTGTAATTACAAATGGCGATGATTTCAGTTGTGCTACTTTGGAGGATAGAAAAGTAGCTTGTTGGGGTACTAATGATCAAGGACAATTAGGTTCTGTTTTAGGAATCGATAATGTTTATGATAGTGCCTTAGAAGTAGATTTACCTGAAGATTTTACTGTAATTTCTATGGATTCTGGAACAAGCCATACTTGTGCTGTAGATAGTGGCGGAAGTCTAATGTGTTGGGGTGCTAATGATCAAGGACAATTGGGGTTAGGAAATACATCTGTTGAGGAATTACCAACGTTAGTTTCTTTTGATGAAGATGTCACAATTCTTTCAGTTTCTGCTGGAGATGAGCATACATGTGCAACTACAAGTACTGGAGAAGTATATTGTTGGGGTAGTGGAAGTGATAAACAACTTGGAGAATATTATGAATTTGACAGTAATATTGTATTAACTGAAACATTTGCAGATACAGATATTGATGGACTTGTCGATTTAAGTTTAGGTTGGGACCAAGAAATTACGAATCCTTGGGTTCAAGATAGTACTACAGATATTGATGGTTCAACATATTCCTGGAAATCTCCAGATATTATGAGTCCAAGTTCTACATCTTCGTTTTCAACAACAGTTGATACTTTTGGTGGAAACATAAGTTTTTCATATAAGACATCTACAGATTCTTCTGACAAATTACAATTTTACATTGATGGGTTATTGATGGGTGAATGGAGTGGTCCTTCTAATACTTGGACCCAAAATACAAGCTCATTTGGAACAGGTGTTCATACATTTATGTGGGTATATGATAAAGATGCAAATAATATTGGAGGATTAGATACTGTATGGATTGATGATATCGAAATTCAAACAAGTAAAGCATTAATTTCTGGACAAGATACTAGTACTCCTAAAAAGATTATAATTGAATCAGATGTAGGTTTTGTTGATTCAATTACCGCAGGTAAAAGACATAATTGTGTAACAAATTCTGAAGATAACGCCTACTGTTGGGGATACAATGGAGGTCCAAGCACCATGACACTTGGAAATAGTTCAACAGTATCTACAGATAGCAGTTCATTGGTAAGAGTTGACCATGAAGGAGTTGGAGGAATTGGCCTTGTTAAATCAGACTATTTATTCAAGGCATTGAGCGCAGGTGAAGATGTCACTTGTTCCTTAGGAGGGGCATTAGATGAAGTAAGATGTTGGGGATTAGGTGTTGATGGAACTGTAATGTTAGGTAGTGCATCTCCAAGTATTAATGGAACTGAAGTAGGTGATCTTAAGGACAATCCTTCCGATTTAATTACTTCAATTTCTGTTGGACAAAGACATGTTTGTGCTGTTGTTGATGAATCAATAAAATGTTGGGGTGAGGAAGCGTATGGAGAATTAGGAGATGGAGGCTCATCAGTTACGTCAACCAACGTTCCAGTTACAGTGACAGGAATGCCTGCTGGTTATACCCCAGTTGAAGTTTCAGTAAATGGTCATCATTCGTGTGCTTTATTTAATTCAGATACAGATTCTTCGGATTACAGAATAATGTGTTGGGGTAAAAATAAGGGACAATTGGGATTAGGCATTTCAGTCCCTCCTGATGGTCCAGAATCACTGGTAGACTGGGTTCAATTCGGATTCCCGGCATCTGGTGATTTGATAACATCATTCAAAACACCAGATATTTCAAAAACATATTATAGAGTTGAAGAAATTGCAGCAGGTACTAATTTTTATTGTGCAAGATCAATACAAGGATTAGTAAAATGTTGGGGTCAAAATGACCAAGGACAATTAGGAATCGGAAATACCACTCAATATGGAGATAATGCAAATGAAACAGGAGGGCACCTTCCTTTTGTTGATTTAGGTACAAATAATACAGCAAAACAAATCGTAGCGGGTTCAATTCATGTATGTGCTTTATTGAATACAGGAAGTGTAGTTTGTTGGGGTGATAATGTAGTAAATCAAGTTAGTTCTATATCAACATCTTACAATATTGGAGATCTATCTTCAGAAATGGGAGATTCATTAGTTCCAATAAATTTTGGAGTAACAAACTCTAATATTATTAAATTAAGTGCTGGAGGATTTCATACGTGTGCACTGTTTGAAGATGGTGATGTAAAATGTTGGGGGGCCAATGGTGCTGGGCAACTTGGTAAAGGCACCACTTATCAGAGCGCAATTGCAGATATTTCTGTAGATTTTGGAAATGATCTTAAAGCGTTGGATATTTCTATGGGATATGATCATTCTTGTGCAGTTTTAGAAAATGCTTTGATGAAATGTTGGGGAGACAATAGAAATGCAGAATTAGGAATTGGTTTAACAACTACATCTATTGGAAACTCTAATCTTGGTTCAAACTCAGACTTTAGATTTACAGATTTAGGGAAAGACAAAGGAATTGTAGAAATAAAAACTGGTGAAGCTTATTCTTGTGCATTGGTAACTAATGGAGAAGTATATTGTTGGGGAACACCTTATACTGAAAGATTAGGACATGGATTTTATCAATCCCATGGTAACAGTATTGGAGATTCTGAAACTGAAATGGGAGATAATTTAGTTGCAGTAGATTTTGGTACTAATATAAAAACTCAAGAATTATATCTTTCTGCTGGAGAGGTGAATCTTGGATATTCAAATTTAGGCACTCCCCATTCTTGTGCAATTAATTCAGACGGATCTGTAAGGTGTTGGGGACGTAATAGTCATGGACAATTAGGTATTGAATCAAGTACAGATGTAGGAGATGATGTATTAGAACTTGGAGATAATTTTGTTATTACTGATGTTGGAGGAACTGTAGAATCACTAGCATTAGGTTATCTTTCAACATGTGCAATAATGATAGATGGGCAAGTTAAGTGTTGGGGATACAATGGATATGGTCAATTAGCCCATGAAGATAACATTGGTGTTGGTAGTTCTGTAGATTCTATGGGAAATAATTTACCAGTATCTGATATTTGGTTAAAAGCAAAAGATACTGATGACGACGGAACAATAGATCTGTGGGATACAGATGATGATAATGATAATTCATTAGATGTAGATGATAAATTTATTTTAGATGCATGTGCATATTTAGATACAGATAATGATGGTAAACCAGATTCAATTGTTGTAGATTGTATTACTAATTTAGTAGAAGATCTTGATGATGATGATGATACATGGACTGATTTAAACGAGACAGCATGTGAAACCGATCCAATAGATGCTTCTTCAATACCTTTGGATACAGATGGAGATTATTTGTGTAACAAGTTTGATCTTGATGATGATGATGATGGATGGAGTGACATTTTAGAGAATATTTGTGAACCCCGTCATGAATTTTTGACTATGAATAGTGCTTACAGGATGAGCAGTGGTTCTTCTAGCGCAAATATGTTTTTTGATGGAGATGGATTATTGCATGTTATTGGAAATGATAGGTGGAATGACCCTTCAATTTGGAGACATCAAGATGATACATCGACTCAACCCGTTGTGAAGAAATTAAACGACTCACCTTCTAGTAACAATAAGTATAATTCTGAATTTGCAGAATATGATGGCACTATATATATTGCACAATCTGGTTCATTACAAAAATTAGAATTAAGTCAAAGTTCAATCAACAGTGCTTCATTAGAACAGATAGGCACTTGGGGAAATTATAACAATCAACCAACAGATATGGCAATATCTCCTGACGGTAAAATATATCTTACTGCAAGTACAGAATTCCAAGTTTATGATATTACGAATGACACATGGGATACTTCAGATTATCCCACAGATTCAACAGTAGGTTTTTCACAAATAGCATTTGATGATGATGGAAAATTATTTTTCGTAGGAACTGGAGTAGCAGGGGGTCTAAGAAGTTGGAGTAAAGTAGCAGGTTCTAATTGGTCAACCAGTACATTAATTGATGGCTCTGTAAATTCAAATAGTGTTGTTTCAACATTGAATTCAGAATTATTGATTGATTCTAATGGAGACGCTCATTTGATTTATATGAATGGTGGAAAATTAGATTATTTAGAAGAAAAGATAACAGGATGGGAATCTCAATTTAATACTACAAAACCTAGCCAAACAGAACAAGGAGTAGATTTAATCCTTGATGAAAATGACAAAGCACACATTGCATGGCATGATGCATCCAATGGAACAGCATATTATACGACTTATGATGAATCAACAAGTACTTGGGTATCTACGCTAGTTAGGCAACATACCACAAATTGGCATTCAACTAATCTAAAATCAATTAAGATTGTAGTTGATGATTATGATGATCCTTATATTTTTACTACTTTAGGTTCAGGAAATAGTTACACTCACAGTCAAGTACAATACTTAGGTAAATATTCGCAATCTATTGATGTAAATGATTTCCCAGGTGATGCAGATGGAGATGGTATTTGTGATGCACTAGATCAAGCTACTTTAGAATATGAAGTGACAGACCTCGTATTTGAAGTCAATACCGCGAGTGAAGGATATCTTGCAACATTTACTGGGCTGAAACCAAATTCAATTTCAATTTCTCCTGAATTGCCAGAGGGGTTAAACTTTGATACAACTACAGGAGACATCACTGGAATCCCCTTAGAAACAGATTTAGCTGGTACTAATTATGAAATATCCACTACTTCTTCAAACGATCCTTTTTCATTAAATATCACAATTAAGATTTGGGATCAATCTCCTTTATTGTCTGGATATGAAATTTTACCTGTAACACCTATGAATAGTTACACACAAGATGCCAACGGACAAAAAGGTAACCAAGTAAGATTTGGAAGTGATGGATCAATGTTCTTCTCTAGTTCTTATTATTATAATACAGGTACAGGAGAATATTTTGAAGGAATTCCTGTATTGCCTTCTCATGATACTGATGATCTATTTGTTGCGAAAAGAGGAATTGATAAGAAATGGGATTGGGTTAGAACAATTAACTTATGTTCTGGACATGTTAAAGATTTAGAAATAGATGTATCTAATAATATATATGTACTTGTTGAATATCAAGGATTAACTAGTTCAAGTTGTGATGTTTCCTTCTTAGAATCACCAAGTTTCAATTTCGAGTCAACTAATGGGAGAGATATTTTTGTAGCTAAATATGATGAAAATGGTAATTTGTTATGGGTTACTAATTCAGATTCTCCACAATCACCTAATAACCAAAGGACCTTTATGGTAACTCCAGATTCAGGAATTTCAGTAGAAAATAATGGAGAAGTAACAGTGTCTTTTAGTGCTAAAACTGCCGCATCACAAACAATTACTTTTGGTGGCGTAGCAGTTGATTATGGATTATCTTGTATCGGTTATTACACACCATATGTTTCTAGATTAGATTCATTGGGCTCAGTTTCATGGATTTCAGCACCGACTCATGTGCAGTCTGCTGTTCATGCCTCATACGATTGTAATGATGTCAGTATTTATCCATATACAGACGTAATTTCACATTCTGATGGTTCGGCAACAATGATAGGTAAATTTAGAAAAGTGGCATTAGGTTTTGGGAGTACTGTTCTTGATCCACCCGCTGCAACTTCCTATAGTACGTTCATTGCCCATTTAGATTCTTCAGGAACATGGCAATGGGCAAAGAATATCACATATACTGGAGGAATGAATCAGGTTTTACCTTCAATTGAGGAATATAGTGATGGTAGTATTTCGATAGTATATTCTTCGTTTGACAATGATGCTGGAGATTTAAATTTTGCAGGAAATATAACTACATTTTCAAATTCAGAAAAAGGTTGGCTTTGTGCAGCTAGAATGAGTACGACAGGAGATTTGATTTGGAACAGTTGTAATAAATATGGTGGTAAAAATAGTGCTGGTGAGTTAAGGACTGTAATTGATAGTGACGATGAAGTACATATTTTGGTCGATCCAGAAAGTTCTAATGTCAACTCATATTTCCATTTATTAGGAGTTAATTCAGATGGTTTCCAAACTTATTTCAGTGGAACAAAGGGAGGAAGTAATGGTAATTGGATTTATGATTTTGGTTTAGATGAATTTGATTTACCCTATTTTATTGCAGAAATGAACAACAACCAATGGGGCGGCACTACAGCAGCTACTGAATATTCAAATGGCCAATTATTTTCTTCTAGTAGTTATCCAAGGATGTATAGGACCTTTGGAGAGATAGATCATACAATTGCTTATATGGCTCCTGCTAACAACACTTATAGTGATATTTTGGCAATGGGAAGTACATATAATTATGATGCAAGTTACGAAGAATTTGTAACTTGGTCAATTTATCCAGAACTTCCTCAAGGGTTATCTTTTGATACAAATTATGGCCGAATTCATGGGACACCTACAAATTTCACTAATACAAATATTACTTACATGCTTAATGCTACAATTTCAGATCCCGTTGAAAGAACAATTTCTGTAAATATAACATTTGGAGTGGCTCCTGAAATTCCCATAGTTGAATTTGATGTTGCGAATCACACGAATGTTGGAATTCTTGAGTATAATCTTGTTAAAGGAGAATCAATGGAAATTTTAACCCCAGATATTCAAACACCTCAATATTTAAGTTATTTTAAGGTTGAACCAAACCAGTTACCTTCTGGAATCACTCTTGATACGAGCACTGGAGTTATTTCAGGAAGCCCGACTCAAAATTTAACATCACAATTATTCAATATTAAATCATGTAATAGTTGGGATGTATGTGATTCAGGACAAATAATCATGTTTACCATAGTTGAACCGGCTCCGAATATTACTTATCCAGAATTATTTTATGAGGTTAAGAGAGATGCACCAATAGTTCCAATTTCTTTGTTAAATACTGGAGGACCAATAGAATATTTCACAATTTCTCCATCATTACCATTAGGAGTTACACTAGATTCTAATGGAAGAATTTCAGGAATTCCTGTGGAAAACACTCATAAAAATTATACAATTACAGCTTATAATTCAGGAGGAAGTAGCACAACTCATCTTGAAATAGCAGTAAATGGTACAGGATTATACATATTTTATCCATATGATGAATTTAATTTGGCAATAAATTATCCAATCCAAAATGAATTTGTGCCATCATCTCAAGGAGTTGCAGTTGCATCTTGGGATATAAGCCCAGGATTACCTGAAGGTTTGTATTTCAGCGAATCAGAAGGTTCAATTTGGGGAGTTCCTTTAGAACTTAGACCTGAAATGGACTATACAATCACTGCAGTAGGAATAGATCCAACATTAATTGATTCATTTACAATTTCTTTGGCAGTATTAACTGATTATGATGCAGACGGCAAGCCAGATGGAGATGAATCTAATTCAGAATATTGGATGGATATTGATGACGATAATGATAATTGGAGTGATGCTGAAGAAATTGCTTGCAGTTCAGTTCCAGGGCAATATAACCCGCTAGATTCGAATGATTACCCTTCAGATTTAGATTTAGATGGAATTTGTGATCTGCTAGATGATTTCAATGATGCCCCAATTATTATGGCATATCCAAATATTAATTTGGAACTATCATTGAATATGCCAATGCCTGCTCAAACACCAATTTTAGAAGGTGGAGGGATTTTAACTTGGGAAATTAGCCCTGAATTGCCAGATGGTTTGGTATTCAATGAATATAGCGGTGTTTCCATAAATCTCGCACGTTCTAATGATTTTGAAGGAATGGTTTCTGGCACACCTACTGAATTAATGCCTCCAACTATTTTTACAATTACGGCACAAAATGCTATGACTACAGCAAGCTTTGAGATTACAATTTCTGTATTGATAGATACTAATTTGGATACCGTGCCAGATATTTATGATGATGACGATGATGGAGATGGTTGGACAGATGAGATGGAAACACTCTGTAATTCTAATTCATTGAATAGTAGTATTAAACCAACAGATCATGATGGAGATACAATTTGTGACGAAATTGATGATGATGATGATAATGATGATTATATTGATTCTGAAGAGGTATTATGTTCATCAAATCCATTAAATGAATCGTCTATCCCTATATATTCATCAGAAGATGAACCAGACGTTTGTGATGCATTATTGCAAGATACAGATCAAGATGGTTGGTCTGATGGAATGGAAAATGCTTGTGGTACATCAAGTAACAGTTCAGCAGATAGACCGGCTGATCAAGATGTAGATGGATTATGCGATACACTTGATGATGATGATGATAATGATGGTTGGCTTGATGATTTAGATGCATTCCCGTATGATTCTAATGAATGGTTAGATACAGATAATGATGGACTCGGTAATAATGAAGATACTGACGATGATAATGACGAATGGATTGATTCATGGGAAGATGTGTGTAGTACAGATTCATTAGATAATTATAGTACACCTTTAGATTTAGATGGTGATGGATTCTGTGATGTTTTAGATCAAGATAGTGATGATGATGGTGTTGTAGATGCAAATGATGCATTCCCAGATGATCCATCAGCATCAATGGATACAGATGGAGATGGTTTACCTGATACTCTAATTGGGATTTCAACATCTAATCCTCCATTAGTTGAAGATTTAGATGATGATAATGATGGCTGGAACGATAAGAATGAAATTGCATGTGGTACAGACCCTCTAAGTTCCATTGCTTTCCCTCCTGAAGGAGTATCTTGTGAATTAGAACCCCCACCACCAGTATACTCTACTTGGTATTGGTGTTGTGCATTAATATTCCTTCTATTGGTGTTATTAATTCCTTTAGTTTTCCTTGCAGGAGAAAGAGGAAATAATGTTCTAATGTATTTAGGAGTTAATGTAGGCCCACAGCCAGCAAATACTATTTTTGAACCAGTGGTTGCTGTAGGGAAAGGAACAAGGAGAGAACCGTTCGTACTTGCTCCGATTACAGGAATAAAAATGGGAGATAGTGTAGAAAGTAAAGAAACAATTACGATTACTAAACTTCAATTAGGAACAGAAATAAGAGTCGAAGATTTAGATTCTGTAGAAAATGAAAACAGATTTAGTATGGATCTTATTGAAGTTCAAGAAGATGATTCTGAAGAAGAAGGATTTGGTTCAATTGTCTTTAGATTACAATTTAATGATAATAAAGCAGCATTTGGAACTCAAACTCCGTATGGTGAATTTATTGGTAATATCAGAATAGGAAATGCATCTGTATATGTTACATGGAGTGTAACGGTTGTAGGAAGCCCAGAAGCAATTGAAGCGGCTGAAAAAGAAATAGAAGATAGTGAATTAAATCTCGAAGAAGAAGCTGAAGCCGAAGAAAAAGCAGCAGCAGAAGCCGAAGAAAAAGCAGCAGCAGAAGAAGCTAGAATTAAGAAAGTGGAAGATGAAGCACGTGAAAAAATAGCACGAGAGGCAAAAGAAAAAGTTGAGGTTGAAGAGCGAATCAAGAAAGCTGAAGATGAGGCACGTGAAAAGGCAAAGGAAGAAGTCAAGAAAGAAGCCGAAGAAAAAGCAGCAGTAGAAGAGCGAATCAAGAAAGCTGAACAGGATGCTAAAGAAAAGGTGGAATCTGATGCACAATCAAGATTAGCTGAAATGGAAGAAAAGATGGCTAAAAAGATGGCTGAAATGGAAGAAAAGATGGAAGGGTTATCTAAAAAAGAAGCCGAATTAGTTAGAGTTGCAGCTAAAGCAGAATTTATTGATTTTGATATACTTGGTGTTTCGGAATCGACTGAAATTTCTGAAGAAATCGAGAATGGTGCAAAAACAGTCACTTTAAAAGATGCATCAAAATTCCCCGAACAAGGTTTAGGTTACATTAATGATCCCTCTGGTGAAAATATTTCTATTAAGTGGAAAGCAAAGGATGGAAATATTTTAACTGGAGTTTCAGGAGTAAAGAGATTAGTTTCTGCAGGTTCTATAATTTTCAATAAAGATGATTTAAAGAGAACTAAAGGTATAGGTCCATTTATTGAAGAGAAATTGAATGCTTTAGGAATTCATACATTTTTACAAGTTTCAAAGATGGATGAAGAATTAGAAGATCAAGTAAATGTCGCAATTGAGTTTTTCCCTGGTAGAGTTAAAAGAGATAAATGGGTAAATCAAGCTAAAAAGTTTGTTGAAGAAGATAAAACGTAAGACACACTAGTTAACAGTTAATTATTAATTGTAAGTGGTGGGGGAATGATTCAATGGAAGTAGGTAGCATGCTGACTCAATTGGATGATTTGGGTGTATTCCCCCAAATCGGTATTTGTACAGTATTAGTAATATTTTCTTTAATATTTTCAAAATATGCTATAATTCGTCCATGGTTTAAGTTAGTTAAGAAAACTAAAAATGAATGGGATGATATGCTTGTAGTACCAATTTCAAATAGATTATATTCTTTTGTTTTGGTTGGCGGAATTAATTTGTCTGTTGTTTGGATTGATACCCAAAATACTGTTCTTGAGAGTTTAATGCCATTTTTCTCTGCAATATATATTATTATTTCAGCAAGTATTGCAAGTGTAACCATTGCACATCTTGTTCCAGTGATTATGGATAGATTTACAGATAAATCTAATGTAACAGTTTCAGGTAGTAATCCTCTGCTAACCTTTGTTTTTAGGGCAGTGATTTGGTTTGGTGCAATATATTTAGCATTATCAGAATTAGGAATTGAATTAATGGGGTTGTTGGCTTCATTAGCAGTTTTCTCATTAATTATTGGTTTAGCGGTGCAACAAACATTGGGTAATATTGTTAATTCGTTTATGCTTGCAATTGATCGTCCATTCGAAGTAGGAGATCGTATTGAGGTAGATGGGATGTTAGGTTCTGTAGCATCTGTTGGAATATTATCAACCAAAATTCTGACTAGAGAAGAAAAGTTAGTTGTTATTCCAAATAATACGTTGGTACAAACCACAGTAATTAACCACGCAAGAGGCGGAGGAGATGGAATAGCTAGACGTTTATCGATTATATTGGATATTGGAGTAGATTATAATGAAAGTATTGATCATGTAAAATATACTTTGTTAGATATAGCGAGACATTGCCCACAAGCATTGCAGCATCCACCACCTAGAGTCTTGTTACTTGAACTAGGAGACTATGCTAAAACATTCAGAGTATTTGTTTGGATTGATGATTATACAGATGAATTTATTGCTAAAGATTGGTTGTTAAAGAGTATAGATGAAAGATTTGATGATGAAGGAATCGTTATTCCATATCCAACAGCAATAGAATTACATGGTTCACCATCTGCTGTTGAAGAAGCAGAAATAAGTCCACGTGCAAAAGAGCAAAAGGCTTTGAGAAAAGCATCAAGACAAAGAATTTCTAGAATTCAAATGGGCAAAGAAGAAAAGAAATTACGTGAAGAGAGAGAGAATGCGAAAGCGGAATTAGAATTAATTAAAGAGAGATTAAAAGATCCTGAATTAACCGGCAAAGATCGCAAATCTTTAGAGAGTGATGCTCGTGAATTAGATAATTTACTCTCAGTATTTGATTATGATGATGATTGACCTAATTTGAAATAAAATTAAACATTCCCTTCATTATGAGCGAATCAATAATTGCAAAAAATCGAGGATTAATTTCTGCCTCAACACTTTTTTGGTTTTTCTTTTTATTACACATTATTTTTGCATCAATGGAATTATGGTTTTTATTTAATTTAGTGGTAATTAGTATCTTTTTTATTAGTCATTTTCATTCATTAATCGCATTGTATCTATCTAGATTAGAAGACAATTCAAGTAAGATTTTTTTGATTAAAACTTCTACCTTTTTTTCAATAATGTATTCAATTGGTTATTGGTATGCTGTGAATGAAATGAGTTTCAAAATATGGGTATTTATTGCTGGAATGATACCTTTGTTAATTTCTTTATTTATTATGAGATACATCATTACAGATAATTGAAAATATATGACTTCTAGGAGATATTATGTCGAATCCATTGTCTATACATAATCCTTCAGATTCTGGTGAGGATTCTAAATCTAATAGCCCTACTGCGGAGCAACAAAAACAAATGGAAGCAGCATATAGTCAGATGAAAAGAAAAATGGCTATGGAGAAATTATCCTCTTCAATTAAGCATAAAATAATGGTTATGTCAGGAAAAGGAGGTGTTGGGAAATCTACGGTATCTACAGGGCTTGCATTGGCATTAGCCAAAGAAGGGAATAAAGTAGGAATAATGGATATTGATATTACCGGACCAAATGTTCCCAAAATGCTGGGATTAGAAAACCATAGATTACATGTGGATGAAGGAAGAATACATCCTGCAGAAGGCCCTGAAGGGGTGAAAGTAATTTCAATGGCTTTTTTGTTAGAAGCAGAAGATACTCCTGTAGTGTGGAGAGGACCAATAAAATTAGGTGCAATTCAACAATTTATTGGAGATGTAGAATGGGGAAGTTTAGATTATTTGATAATCGATTTTCCACCAGGAACTTCTGACGAACCATTAACTGTGGCTCAATCATTACAAAATATTGATGGAATTGTAATAGTTACTACTCCTCAAGAAATTGCATTATTAGATTCTAGAAAATCAATAAACTTTGCAAAATCATTGAAAATGAATGTACTTGGAATAGTAGAAAATATGAGCGGATATACAGTAAAAGGTTCAGCATCAGATTCCGAGGGGAATGTTATGAAAAATATGGTTTTGAAAGTTAATGGTCCAGGTGGCAAAGTTCACGAAGTAATTACAGATGAAGATGGTAAATGGAATGTTTCATTAGATATTTTCAAGATGGGAGGAGGAAAAAAAGCTTCTGAGGATTATTCAGTTCCTTTTTTGGGAAAAATTCCGTTTGATCCAGGAATAGTAAGAAGTGGTGATGATGGAGTTCATAGAATTGTTGCAGAACCTGAAGGGATTTCTGCCATTGCTTTTGATGAAGTAATTAAGAATCTCAAAGAAATTTTAGAATCTGGTAATTCTGATTCAGAATTAGAAATTATTTGAGGTATGATAATGTCCAATATTGATAACACTATTACTTTAAATCGTTTAGAACGAAAGGAAAAAAGTATGTTATTAACTTGGTCTGATGGTCTTGAGTACGAACTTAGTTATCAATCGCTCTTATATTGGTGTCCTTGCGCAAAATGTTCACCATCTCGAGATAATGAAAACACTGCTTCTGAATTGATTTCAAATATAGATGAACTTTTATTTGAAAAACCACAAGTTAGCAAAGTTGGAAGTTATGCTCTTCAGTTTGAATTTTCCCAAGGGTGCAATAGTGGGATATTCACCTTTGAAAGATTGTATAGACTTTGCAAAGAAGATAACCCAGATGATGGAAAGCCATATGTTCATGGTGCTTGGTAAAATCAAGCCAAAATATTTAGCATTCTATTCAATGCGATAGAAGATGCCTTTTTTTCATTTTCAGGAACAATTATTTGATTAGGAATCTCTCCTGATTCAATTCTTTCTAAAACATCTAATAGATAGATTGGGTGAATCATATACATTGTTGAACACGGACAGATTGAAGGATCAAGGCAGAAAACTTCTTTGTGTGGATATTCTTCATTTAATCTTTGAACCATATTTATTTCTGTCCCAACGCCAATAACAGCCCCTTCTGGAGCATTTTTAACATAATTTCGAATAAATTCAGTACTTCCTGTTGAATCAGCAGCTTCTACAACATCTGTTTTACATTCGGGATGTACTACAACTAAACCTTCAGGGTTTTTTTCTCTAAATTCTGAAATTTGTTCGACTGAAAATCTTCTGTGTACTGAACAATAACCATGCCACAAAATAAGTTTAGATTTTTCAATTTGCTCCCATTCTTTTTCTTTTTTGGATTCATTAGGAACCCAAGTAGTCATTTCTTCATGAGTTAATCCCATTGTTAAACCAGTATTTCTTCCTAAGTGTTGATCAGGAAAGAAAAGAATTTTTCCATTTTTACCTGCTCTTTCAAATGCCCATTTCAAAACACCTTCTGCATTAGAAGAAGTACAAACCACCCCTCCATGAGAACCAACAAATGCCTTCAATGAAGCACTAGAATTCATATAAGTTATAGGAATTAAATAATTTTCATCTTCCGGTGCTGGTAAATTTGGGTCATCTCGATTAATTGGGTCAAGAAGATTTAATTTCTCTATCATTGAATTCCAACAATTAGTAACATCTTCTAAATTTGCCATATCTGCCATAGAACATCCAGCTCTAAGATTTGGTAAGATTACTTTTTGATTATTCCGAGTTAAAATATCTGCACTTTCTGCCATGAAGTGAACTCCGCAAAATACAATAAATTCACTTGATGATTCTGCAGCCATTTTTGATAGTAAAAATGAATCACCAATTAAGTCCGTATGCTGAATAATTGAATCTCTTTGATAATGATGTCCTAATATCAATAATTTATTTCCCAATTTCTTTTTTACTAAGGAAATTCTATTTGAAATTTCATTATTTGTTAATCCCCGACTACGCTCTAAAGGATCTATATCACATACAGTAAGGCTGATTGCCATAGGTATCCTCAATGATGCCCTAAAGCATCATTGCTTTGAATACATCGCTTCTAGGCTTGTACAAGGTGAGGGCATTTGCAAGTATGGATTGAGAAAGAAAAATTACATGAGGGTGCAGAAGCCATTGTAACAAGTGGCTTTTGGTTTGGAAAACCCGCAGTAAAAAAATTCAGAAGAGCAAGAACTTGGCGTCACCCAGAATTAGATTTTAGATTAACAAAATCAAGATTAACAAGTGAGGCAAGGACATTGTTGAAATTGCAGCAATTAGCTTTTCCATGCCCCTCAATTTATCATTTAAATCTTAATAATGGTACTTTGTATATGGAAAGAATAGAAGGAACTCCACTTGTAAAGAATTTAAATTCTGAGATTACTTTAGATTTATCAGACAAAATATTCTTGGAACTTGGAACTGTGTTAAGACAGTTACATTTGTGTGGCATTACTCACGGTGATTTAACCACAACAAATATTCTTTTAAGTCCTGATGAAAAAATAATATTAATTGATTATGGGTTATCTCAATCTACATTTGAAGTGGAATCATATGGATTAGACTTTCATGTATTGTATGAATGTTTACAGGCTACACATCCAAATTTTCCTAATGCTATGCAACAAATTTTAGAATCATATTTGAATTATACAGATTCTAACCCTGAAGAATTTGCAGGAGGGAAAATACCAACGTCCAAAGAAGTAATATCTAGATTTGAACAAATTAAAGGAAGAGTTAGATATCATGATTAATTTTTATTTAATATAATTCCCGAGTCTATAGTTTCCATTCCTATTAATGCAAGAATCGGCCCAATAATTGCTGTAGCAAGAATATAGATGATGGCCATCATTTTATCATCCTGCCATAATGTTATCGTATCAACACTATATGTAGACATTGTTGTAAATGCACCTAGTAAGCCTGTCGCAATCATTAGCGTGGCTTTTTCATCAATTAATTGATTTGCACTTAAGCCAATTATAATTCCCAATGCAAATGAACCAATTAGATTTACACTAAGAGTAGACCATGGAAAACCATCAGTTGGTACCCAGAGAATAACAAGATATCTGAGACACGCACCTAATGCCCCTCCGATAGCTACCAACAACAAATCCTTAGGGTCCACAAGCGGATGTTCATGAATTGAATCAATAATCTATTCCATTAATCGGTTGGTTCATCAGCCTAATTCTCTAGGAGGTGACAATGCAACTATGGTTTATGACCGGCAATCAAGGAAAATTGTTAGAAGCTAAACATGCATTTTCTCCATTGGGTTTTAATGTTGAACAATTTAAAATTGAAGGAAATGTTCCTGAAATAATAGAACCACAATGTGAGACTTTAGAAGAAGTTGCAGAAGCTAAAATAACCCAAGGTATTGAATTATTGAAAAGCATTGGAAAAGAACAAGATGCATTATTAGTTGAAGATTCAGGTTTATTTGTTGATACCTTAGGAGGTTTTCCTGGTGTATATAGTGCATATGTACTTGAGAAAATTGGATGTGAAGGAATATTAGAGTTAACTAAAACTCATACGTCTAATCCTGCATCATTTCGTGCATTTGCATGTCTTTGGGATGGAAGAAAAATTCACAGAGGTAGTGGAATTTGTTCAGGAGAAATAGTAAATAGTGTTAGGGGAATTAATGGTTTTGGATATGATCCTATTTTCATACCTTCTGATTATTTAGGAAATTCAACAAAGGGCTTGACATTTGGAGAAGTAGAAATTGCCGTAAAAGAAAATTTTTCACATAGAAAAAAAGCATTAGATGGAATTTTATCAAATTTTAAAAACACAATTATATAACTTGCGTCAAAGTCAAAACCTTGAGTGAATAGGACCTAGCAGGGGGGCAATGCAGTGCGAAGAAAATTTTTCTTATTTTTCCTATTGTTAATTTCAATAGTTATTTTCTTAGTAAACAAGGAAAATTGGATAGATGATGTAAAATATCTTTTTGCTGGATGGATTGTAATTTGTGCTGGATTATTCTTCTTTGCTCCTAGTGGAAAACCTAAAAAAATAGTGCGTAGAAAAGTAAATGAGAGTTCTTCAGAGGTTCTAAATGACGAAATAAGTTCAATTGAATTAGATGAAGAGGAAGATGATTTACCAGAACCTATTACAATGAAAAATCAAGATGCAACTACATTACGTGAATTAAAATTAGCTAAAATTGCAAATAAAAAAGCACTGGTGCAAGCAGAGCTTGATGACAATCTAGAAGAATTAGGACTAGAGGAAGAGATAGAAGTAGTGGAAGTTGTAGAAGAAGTAGCAGAATATCACGTTGCTAGTGAATATGTGGTCGATGTAAATGCTGATACAATTGAGGATATTGAAATAGTGAATGCAGTTGGAGAAAGGCGTAGTGTTCATGATCGAATTCGAAAGCGAATAGAAGAACGTAGACGCAATCAAATGGCAGAAATTAGAGCATCCAAAGCTAGAATGTGGAATGAAAAAGATAAGCGCGAAGATTTAACTGCAATATTATCAAGAAACGATCATGGATTAAATGTATTGTCTGAACCAGAAAAAGTTACTCCCGGTCGTCCATACGGTGCAACTTATGTAAGAATTGATGAAAATAAAGTATTAAAATTCAGATTCCCGTTAGATGATGGATTTAGAAAAGTTGATTCAAAAGTCCAAGAAAAATTAGAATTGCCGGATTTACCTCCCTTGCCTCTAATAGATGGACAATTGCCTCCTCTTGAAGGCTTACCTCCTTTAGATTTAGCAGATTTACCTCCACTTGAAGGGTTACCTCCCTTGCCTCCTTTGAAGTAATATTCCGAATCTGAGCAAGGCAATTATATTCAAACCCCACCAGTTCCGCTAGCATATGGATGGAGACCCGGAGCAGAATATTCTGTTAGAAGAATCAATTTTTATTGATTCTAATGATGAGAATAAAGGCAGAATTTTAATTTTAACAATTAACCGTCCTGATAAATTAAATGCATTAAACAAATCAGTTTCTACAGCAATTAAAGAAGCATCAAGTAAAGCAATGAATGATGATTCTGTACGAGTAGTAATTTTTAATGGTGCTGCACCAAATCCCCCACCTGAAGGAAAGAGAAGTAAGCCGAATTCCTTTGTTGCAGGTGCAGATATTTCTGAATTTAAAGATAAAAAATCAGAAGAAATATTTGAAATCTTTTCTGATAATTGTTGGGAAGCGGTTTGGAAAATTGATAAACCAACAATTGCAATGATTGATGGTTTTGCTTTAGGAGGAGGATGTGAATTAGCAATGTCGTGTGACATTAGAATTGCCACAGATAGATCTGTATTTGGTCAACCCGAGATAAATTTAGGATTGATTCCAGGCGGAGGAGGAACTCAAAGATTAACTCATTTAGTAGGATATGGCAAATCATTAGAATTAATTTTGTCAGGTAAATTTATCGATGCAGAAGAAGCATATTCATTTGGATTAATTAATCACCTTTGTTCTCCTGATGAACTTAGAAATATTACAATTGAATTAGCAACTACAATAGGTTCAAAATCCATTAATACACTTAAGATTGCCAAAAAAGCAGTGAGAATGGCTTTAAATTCACCAATAGATGAAGGAATTCAAAAAGAATTGAGAATTTTTTCTGATTTGTTTGATACTGAAGATAAAGAGATTGGTGTAAATGCATTTCTAGAAAAGAAATCACCAGAGTGGAAAGGAAGATAATTTAGGTGAGACATATTAATTCCGAAGAACCATTAGTTATTACTGAAGACCTTAGTAAGATGTTTGGAGATTTTATAGCATTACACCCATTAAATGTGAAGGTTTTCGCAGGTGAATTTTTTGGAGTTTTTGGCCCTAATGGTGCTGGGAAATCAACCTTTATTCGATTATTAACCGGGCAATTACAAAGTAGTATGGGAAATGCTGAAGTATTGGGAATTGATGTAAAAAAGATGCCTCAAAGACTTAAAGCAAATATTGGAATTGTGCCAGAATCAGAATCACCTCCTTCATATCTAACTCCATACGAATATCTTTATTTTATTGGAAGATTAAGAAGATTGGACGATTTACAAAATAAAGTCCTTCATTGGCTTGATTGGTTTGGAATGAATGATAAAAAAGATACTATGTGTAAAGATTTGTCTAAAGGACAACGTCAAAAGATAATGTTGGCATGTGCATTTATTCATGAACCTAGATTATTGTTTTTAGATGAGCCCTTTGCTAATTTAGATCCAATCTATCAAAGAAAATGTAGAACTTGGTTATTAGACCATGTTGCAAAGGGTGGAACGATTTTTATGTGCAGCCATGTTCTCGAAGTTGCAGAAAGATTGTGTACAAGGTTAGCAATTATAGATCATGGTAAAGTATTAGTTAGTGGAAAAATTTCTGACATTAAAGAGGCTGACTCTGAAACATTAGAAGATGTATTTATTCGATTAGTAGGTCAATCTGACAATGAGGAGGAGTAAGTTTGCCTCTAACATTAAAAGAGGAGAATGATTCAGAATTTTCTAAATATATTGAGCCAGGATTATTTGGATCTGTAGGAATTACATTCAAGATGATGTTTAGGGAAGAATGGCGTCAAAACATAGATTTTGCGAAGAAAAGACACGTCCTTTTATTTCCTGCTTTACTTGCATTATTTTCGATGTTGATCACTCTCGGTTTTCCATTTTTAGTAGGTGAAGGAGTTCCAGATTCGATAAATCCAGTAAAAGAGAACCGTGCTTTTAGTTGGGATGAAATGAAACAGGCATTACATGTGCTTTTATTTATGGGAAGTTTGGGATTAGGAACATTTGCATTTATTGGAAGAGTAATGGTATCTCAGCGTGCAGGTGGATTGAATTATTTATTAGCAGCCCCTGCATTACAACCCCTTAAATTGTCTGTAACTTATTTTTCATATTATCTTAAAGAAGTCACATTCTATATTCTATTAATTTTAATTCCAGTCGTCATAGGGATGGCAATAGCCGTTTTTTCAACAACACAGACTGGATTATTTCCAATAAAACCAGCTTCATTATTTGTTACATTTATTGGTATGATTTTGACTTTATCACAAGGCCTTGCCATTTCATTTTTAGGCTCTGCTGTTTGGACAAGAGGGGGTTATTTTTCAAAATTAGTTCCTTTAATTGCCTTTTTATCAGCATTGGTTTTCGCCTTAGGCTATCTTCCTTTTGAATCATTAATTATCGGTTTGAAATGGCAATATACTCATGATTTAACATGGATACCTTTGGGATTTATTGCTAGTGTATCATTAGCATTACTTGGATCATTTCTTGTTTCTGATGACTTTGAGCATCAAATTATAGAACGTGATGAATTATTTTTACCTGTTCATAAGAGACTTGGATTTTTAGATTGGGGCCCTATTGGTTGGTTGACATTAGGGATAATAAAAAGCGGAAAGAAAAATACCAAATTAAGGTTATTAGTTACTAAAGAAATTGTTGAATTAATTCGTAGTGGTACTGTAAAGAAAATGATAGTTTCTTATTCAATTCCATTGGCCGTGTTGTTGTTAATGGCTTGGGCTGTTGATTTTGCAGAAGCCCCAATACCTGTAAATTTACTTTCTTATGCTCCATTTTTAGGCTTTTTTGGATTTAATTATTATTCGTGGTTAACTGCAATTGATTCACCTGCTCATTATGATGGCTTACCTGTAAGTGTACCTGAAGTTATCCGTGCGAAAGTAACAGTATATTTTCTTTCAACCACTTGGATTTCAATAATTTTTTTAGTATTAATGGCTTGGAATTTAGATGCTTGGTGGACCCTTCCTGGGGCCTTTATTGTGATGATTGCAAATAGTATTTACATAGTTTCGTTGACTGCATTTTTAATGGGTCTTAGACCGAACAAAGCCATTTTTGATGCCTCTATTATGGTTTGGTTTTGGGTTGGAACTGTAATTCCATTGTTACTTTTATTTGTATTATCTTTTACTCAAGGAGATACAGCATTAATTCAAAATTGGGCAGAAACAATTCGAGCAGAGGGAGTAAATGCAAATAGTACTGGTCCTCTTGATGTTTCAGTTGAAACACGTGCTGGTTTCGGAGCAATATTTGCAATTTCTGCAGGAATTACGTTATTAGGTGCAGGTTTACTTAGATTAATAGATTTCAAATGGGGCAAAGAAAATTTTGAAAGTTAATGGCCTTGATTGAAGTACAATCAAAAAGTGGGATAGTTTATGTATGCAAAAATTATTGCGATTTGTGGAATGCCAGGTTCTGGAAAAGGAGAAATAAGTAAACTTGCAAACCAAAAAGGAATCCCTGTATTGAGTATGGGTGATATGATTCGTGCAGAAGCCGAACGTAGGGGTTTAGAGGAGACACCAGGAAATATTGGCCTAGTAGTTGTATCTTTACGAAGTCAATTTGGTGAACAAGTTTTAGCTGAAAGATTAGTTCCATCTGTTGAAGCATTGTCTCATACATCTGCAGAAATAATATTTATTGAAGGAATCAGAGGTACAGCAGAGGTTGAAGTTTTCAAACAAGAGTGGGGAAATCAATTTTCACTTTTAGGAATCCTTTCCAATGAAGATGTGAGATGGGAACGAATCCTAGCCAGAGGAAGAGGAGAAGACGGGGATCGTCAAGATTTTGCAACAAGAAATACTAGGGAAAGAAAATGGGGACTTAGTGAATTAATTGAGAACGCAGAATATAAAATTAGTAATAATTCTTCATTAGAACAATTAAAACAAGAATTCAATAAGTGGTTAGCCACAATTAAATCCTAATTTTAATATAAACTTAGTAATAGAAGGTTATAGTAGGGACTATCCCTCATCCCTCAACAGCAGGTGCCGTTATTATGATACGTATACGAGTTTCGACGCTATTTTTTGTAATGTTTTTAATGTTGACAACCCCTTTATTACCTATGGTAAATGCCACTGAAGCTAGAACAATTACTTTGTCTGGGGACATTGACTGGGAAGATACTGTAAAGGTAATTCAAATTAATGATCAAGGTGTTAATAATTTATGGTCTGGAGTATTTACTCGTACTTTGGAAAATTGGGTAGCTATTTCACAATCATCTGCTGCAGATAATTCCCCTTACCACACATATGTTGATGGAAATTGGAATAAATCACTTGTTGTTTATGATGATGGTTCAAATGCTAACAAAAATTGGTCAATAGTAAATTCTAATCTTCCTGCAACATCATTTTTTTCAGATTTATGTGAATTAAATAATGGAGGAACAGGAGTTACTTATGACGCTCCAACTTTCCCTCTTTCTTACTGTATAAATGATAATATGTTTGAAGGCCAACTCGAAATTTCAACAACCAATGCTACTTTTCCCGAAGCAATGATAAATATTTTTGGACTTTCAACAAGTAGTCAATACAGTATTGATTGGGAACTTAGAAGTTGTAGTACAAGTAATGTACAGGCATCTGGTTTTGAACAATTTGAAAATTTAAGCCAATATACTAAAGATTTATCTTTTCCGAATAGATTAACAGGCGATTGGTATATTTGGTATGGATTAAGTGAAATATTCCAAACAGGGGGAACTACAACTATTGATGAATTAACTACGGGTTGCACTGGTTCACCTCCTAATGCAATTTCCCCATCGATTAACAGTGTGTCTGTAACTCCGCAAGATTCTATAACAGGGCTCATGTCTGCTAATAGCCTCGTTAGTAATTTAACTGCAAATACAATTTATCAATATTCTCATAGAGTATATGAACATGTACAAAACCAATGTGGTTTTTATGGAAACAATGAACCTTTGCTTGAAGTAAATGGCACATATACAGCACCTTCAAATCACGTTTCTACAGATGCCGTCCCCTTCGGTGATTTTGTAATTGGAGCAAATTGGACTGGGGCATATCCAATTGAACTTCATTTTGGTAACATGTACTGTTATGTTTTTCAATTTGAAAAAGCAGATGGTTCGGGGTATGGATATGCCGTCTCTGATATGTTAGGTCCATCTCAGACTCCAACATGTACTAGAATCTGCTGGGATCATGGTGAGTATTCACCAGGAGCTAGTTTTAGTCCTAATGGAGAATGGGCTACATATTCACATTTAGGAACTGGTGAAATTATTGGAGATACACCAATTCCAGCTGGAAAATGGTATTGGGAATATGATATTGTTCGTAATTCAGGCGATGAAAATTCGATGATTGTTGGTGTTCACACTGGAATGAATTTGAATATAGGTGATACTGGAATTGGCACATCTCTTTTTGGTTGGGGTATTGATTCAGGAGGCTATGTGTATCATGACAATGAACCAGAATATGTTGGTTGTTCTGTACTTGATTGTTGGGAATTAGAACTGGGAGTAACTATTGGAATTGCTGTAGATATGGATGATGGTACAATGTGGTATTCCAAAAACGGAATATGGGCAGGAGGTACAGGTTCAACTCCTAACGATAATGCTCATCCAATATTTGGTACAAATTCAGCAGGAGTTGATGCAGAATGGGATGATGCTCATGGCAACAATGATTTAGCTGGCTCACAAGTGTATCCTGCGTTTTCAATTACTTCACAAAGTGGTAATAGTGTTCACTTAGTTACGGGAGATATTCTAACATTCGAACCCCCTGAAGGATTCACTGCATTAGATTTAGAACCAGATAATTCTGATGAAGATGGAGATGGATTACCTGACGATTGGGAAAGTCAGTATGGGCTTGATCCAGGAGCAGTTGATACAGATGGAGATGGTACTAATGATAATGATCAAGATATGGATGGAGATGGTCTTTCAAATTTACAAGAATATAATATGGGAACTAACCCTCAAAGTCAAGATACAGATGGAGATGGTATTGATGACTCTGCTGATGTTTTTCCATTAGACCCTCTTGAATGCTGTGATGCAGACGGAGATGGCACGGGAAACAATGCAGATCCTGATGACGATAACGATGGAGTTTTCGATACTGAAGATTGTGCTCCATTAGATTCAGATGCATGGGAGATAGATGAACAGGGAACCTGTGTAGGTGGAGGTTATGCCCAAGATGAACTCACCCTGAATCATCCTCTCGATGAAAAATTCAATACAGAATATGATATCGTTAAGTCACCATTTTATGTAGACGGTTCTGGATATTCTAGAAATATACAAATTGGAGGGGATTTTTACGCATATTGGAGTATGTGGGAAGGTGAGAATTATTTGATTGCTTGGGATGGTACTAATGGTTATTGGATGGCTTATGATTTGAACGATTTAGAATCACAGTGGTATGATACAGAAGAAGTAATTAATGCGCTAGATGATTCAGATTTTGACCAGCTTGAAGGAAAAACATTCTCATGGCTTCAATCGGATGATTATGCAGCGTTAACTGGTATTTCCCAATGGCAAGATTATCCTGGTACAAGTTTTAGGATACCTTTAGAATCTGATGTCGTTGAATACACAGGGTCAGAACAAACAGATGAAAATGAATTAGACATTTGTTATGACTACCAAAACAAAGACATTGAACATTCTTTTGTAACTGAAGTCACTTGTACAGATTCAGGATTTATGTGGTCAACAGATGAATTGAAAAATTTGGATTTGTCACTTGGATGGGAGTGGGGAGATTATGATGGAGGCGGGATTGATGAACCAAATCTGAGAGTAGAAACAGATTTCCAACATGACGGAAATCCACCATTCTTAGGATTACATGAGTTCAACATAATATTAGAAATTAGTGATGAAGATCAAATTTTTGTGACTCAAACTAGGTTTAATAATATGGATTTAAGTGAAATATATGGTCTTGAGGAATTTTTCCAAACAGATGGATTCCCAGATGGAGATTATAACTACTGTGTATATATTGAGATTAGAGAGCAAGCATCTACAGATACAGTAAGTTTGTCTGGAATTTGCGAAAATATGAATGTAGATGATGCACCAACTGATGGAGAAGGTGATCTTTGCTTTGGACCTGGAGATTATTTACTTGTTGAAAATTTTGATGATTCATCAATGGATGGTCGTTATTTCCCCAACACAGGTTATTTAGGTGATTCTTCTGGTCCAACAAATATTGTTGCAGGTGAAGGTATTTATTGGGATAAAGAACAAAATTTAGATGGTACACCAGGCTTTGGTTGGTCTTTTTATCGCGTTGTAGGCTCTACTACAGATTATTGGAGGGCAATGCAGGGAACAAATCCACCAGCAGATTTAACTGCTGAAGGATACTTTTCTTTAGATCCATTTGGAGGAGATAATTGTAATCCCGAAGGAGATACATCATCCGGTTCAATTACTTATCAATATGGAGATTCTTCTGATGGTAATGATGGTCCTAATCTTGAACCACAGATTGTATGGAATCCAAATAATAATAAACTTTTATTAAATTTCCATGTTTCTATTGATGATGAGGATATAAATCAAGTAATTGTATATTACGAAATCACAGGCGTAGATAACATTGATGGGTTTTCATTTGACATGTCTGAACAGACTGGCATAATGAACTTAGACGGTAATGGAGAGGTGAATTATAACGTAGAAATAACAGATACCAGTCAGTTCCCAGAAAGTGCAAACTTACAACGCTATCATACATATTGTCTAGAATTTAATCTTGAAACAGCTGATGGCGAACATCTTGAACGTTCAACAGGATGTATGTATATTGGAGATGGAGTGATAGATACTCAAGAGGTTGATTGGGAGTCTGATGTTAGCAGTGGTTCAACATCAGTTACTAGTGTATATGAGAATGATGATGGTACTAAAGCAGTTGATGATGATTTTGAAACTCAATGGACTTCCAATAGTGATTGTATCGATGAAGATGAGATTATTACCATAGATCTTGCAACCTCCCCAGGCCAAGAATTTCAATTAATTTCTGGAGTTTCTTTGAAATGGGGTGAAACGGCTCCATATCAATACAAAATTTCTGTATTTGATTCAAATGACGTTTGGAAAGAGCTAACATTAGTAGATATGGATTACCTTACAGATCCTGAAGAATCCTATATGCTTCATCATTTATTCCATAAAATTGAAGCAAGCAAAATCAAAATAAGTTGTATTGATTCACCATCAACTCAAAGAATTCAGTTAGCTGAAGTTCAAGTACATTCTTGGATGAATAATGATGGAGGGTCAAATGGAGGCATTATGGATGCTTATTATCCTGAAGACCTATCCGAAGGTGCAGATGTATCAGTCAGTAGTCAAAATGGAAACAATTTTGGAACAAATGTAATTGATAACGATGTTACCACAGTTTGGATTTCGGATGGAGATTGCCCTCAAGATATAATGATTGATTTAGGTCAAGAATATTTTATTGGTGCTATGAAAATAGTTTGGGAGATAGCTTCTTTTGATTCATATGTTCTAGATGGTGAAATTAGGCTTTGGAGTGCTCAAAATGGTTGGCAAACAATTTATGGTATGAATTATCAGGTAAATAACCCCGTTGATTTCTTCCATTTTCAACCCCAATATGGTCAAAAAATATTGTTAAAATGTTTTGATTTCAATTTAGATTTAGAAATTAGTGAAATAGAAATATTTGAAGCTAAACCAAATTGGCATAATTTTGACTTTGATAATGATGGCATAGAAAATGGCAATGATGGTTGCTATTGGGGTGAATCAGATTGGATTTCAGACTTTGAAACAGATCATGATAATGATGGTTGTTTTGATAATACAGAAGATTGGGATGATGATAATGATGGAATTGACGATCAGTCTGATACCTGCCCTCTTGGGCAATTTAATTGGGATTCTTGGAGTGGAGATACAGATTATGATCATGATGGGTGTTTTGATGACACTGAAGATGTTGATGATGATAATGATGGAAGAACAGATGTTGATGATGATTGTTTATTAACAAGATTAGGTGCAGTAGTTGATGAAAATGGATGTGAAACTTCATTCCCTGACCAGGATAATGATGGAGTTGCAGATTCATATGATCAATGTCAACAAACTCCAAATGGTACGGAAGTAGACTCATTCAATGGTTGTCCACTTAATTCAGATTCTGATGGAGATGGATTTGATGATAATGAGGACATGTTTCCAAATAACCCACTTGAGTGGAATGATGGCGATGGCGATGGAGTTGGAGATAATGCCGACACATGTCCAAATACTGGAAATGGGGATTTTGTAGGTTTTGATGGGTGTACCATAGTAAATAACGACCCCACAAATGATACAGCAAACGATACAGCAAACGATACAGCAAATGATACAGCAAATGATACAGCAAACAATACAGGAATTGATACAGACGGTGATGGGGTAAATGATTTAGATGCAAATGGAACTGAGTTAGATAAATGTCCAGATACCGAAGATGGAGTTGAAGTTGATGAATTTGGATGTGCTGTTTCAGGAGTATTACCTCCAGCACTTGCTAGTGCTTTGGATTTCATTCTAAATATTGATGAATTATTTGGCCTTCCAGATGGAACATTAGAAATTTTATTTACCTTAGTTGGTGTACTGTTTGGTGTGCTTAGATTTGCAGGAAAAAGAACATTGGCTGGCAAAACTCGGCGTGTTGAAAAATATGCAAATGAGATTAGAATGGCAAGAAGTCGCAGAGAATTAGAAAATTTAGAAAAGAGAATAACAAGAGACAATGAAAAGAAACTGCTCCCTCCAGGTGGTTTTGGAGACTTGATGGAACTTATTGAAACCAAGGCGATAGAACTTGGTGAAATGGATATGGCAACTCATGTTCGAGAAGTAGCCGCGGAAGAAGAATCAATTAGAGAATCCCATGAAAGAATGTTAGAAGAAATGGAAGGAACTAGGGAAGCAGTTTCTGGATTACAAGATGAACTATCACAAATGCGTAGAAAAGGGCCACCAGGCAAAGGTCGTGGACGTAAAGGGCCACCTCGTAGAAGAGGCTCAGATGATTCAGGATTCAAGATTAAAGAATCTGGAGGTCCAAGGCGCCCATCATTACATCCTGCTGATTTAGATGGTGACGGATTTGTTACTGCAGAAGAAAGAAAAATATATCGGGAACGACAAGAACAGGAGGACGATCTTTGGGAATATGATTGAACATATTGGTGTACCGAGAAACTCAAAAAGAGTTAATCAAGGCACCATTTGTTTAAATTTCAACTAAAGGTTATAGTGGGATTAGATGGGTGCGGTATCTGTATCGGGGTGATTAATTGGCTAGGAAGAGACGTGGAAAGGGCCAGAAGCGCCGGAAAAAATCTGGTGCAGATAAGAGAAATTATGATGAATTAGACAAATATCCCGTAAGACCTCCTCATGCATTTGCTAGAGTTGTACGTGATAGACGTACATTGAATATTCTCTACCAAGTTATAGAACCTCCATTATCTAAAAAAGAAGAAAAATATCGTCAAGAGATTATGGATATTTTTGTAAAGAGTCTTAATGCTAGTATAGATGATATTGAAGCAGACGCTGGCGCTTATCTAAGAACATCAATGGATAAGGTAATCAAATCATATGGTATGAAAATCAATAAAAAATCTAAATCTAAATTATTTTATTATCTTAGAAGAGATTTATTAGGATATGGAAAGATGGATGTTTTGATGTCTGATCCAAATATAGAGGATGTTTCACTTGATGGAATGAATATACCAATTTTTGGATATCATCGAAAGTTTGAATCTGTAGAGACAACAATAAAATGGGAAACAGATGAGGAATTAGAAGCATATATCATTAAACTGGCTCAACGTTGTGGAAAACATATTTCTGTAGCTGAACCCTTGTTAGATGCTACTTTGATGGATGGGTCAAGAATTGTAATGAAATTAGGTCATGAAATTTCAACAAGAGGTTCAACATTCTGTATTCGTCGTTTCCGTGATGATCCATTCTCTCCATGTGATCTTATTGCATTTAGGACAATGACTAGTTTAATGGTTGCTTATCTATGGGTTGCTTTCCAACAAGGAGTTTCTATGCTTTATGTGGGTGGTACTGCGTCTGGTAAGACTACAACACTGAATGCGATGTGTATTTTTATTCCTTGGCAAATGAAGATTGTTAGTATTGAATCAACTAGAGAGGTAAATATTCCCCAACCAAACTGGATACCTGGTTTAACAAGACAAGGTTTTGGAGGCGAATCTAATGAAGGAGAAATTGGAGAGTTCGAATTGCTAAAAGCGGCTCTCAGAGAACGTCCGGAATATATCATAGTAGGAGAGATTCGAGGAGCAGAGGCCTACGTATTGTTCCAAGCAATGGCTACAGGGCACTGTGCATATTCAACTGTTCACGCTGATTCAGTACCTTCATTAGTTCACAGATTAGAAAACAAGCCAATTGATATCCCACGTGTATTACTTCCTGCATTAGAAGCATGTGCAATTCAAATTCAGACTAGAATAAATGGTAAGCGTGTTCGACGTTGTAAACAATTAGTTGAGATTGTAGGTATCGACCCAAATTCTATGGAGATTATTACAAATGAAGTATTCAAATGGGACCCTTCAAGAGATGACTTTGATTTTAGTGGTAAATCTTATGTTTTAGAGAAAATCATGGTTAAAATTAATTATTCACAAGATCAAATGCGTGCGGAATTACGAACTCGTAAAAGAGTACTTGATTGGATGGTATTAAACGATATTAGAAAATCTGATCAAGTATCTCAAATAATTACAGAGTATTATGTAAGACCTGAACAAGTACTTGCTCGAGTAGATGGCCTAATGTAAGGAGATTAAAATGGAATTAAATCCCTGGCAGAAGATAGGCCACCGCCTACTTGGGGGCATCCTAAAAAAAAGAGCGCGGGAAGACAAAGAACTTTCAAAAAACATAGATAGAGGAAATCTTTCAATAATGCCAGAAGTTTTTATGGCTACAAGCCTTTTATCAACAGTAGCTACAATTGGAATATTAATTGGCTTAAATTTTTTAGTCTTCATGCCAGAAATTGGTGGAGTTGCATTATATGAAAATTTACAAGATCCTGAAGCAATTCCACTTTGTGTAGACTGGGCATATTGGCATTCTGATGAAATAAATTATAATTTAAATTGGGGTGTAAATTCTGAGGATTTTGGAGAGGTCCAATATGGTGGATGTCCATACTATAAAACAAAAGTATTCCCTCCAATTATCAAGATGATAATTCCAGTGTTAACTTTAGGATTAGCACCAATTATCGCATTTAGAACATTTATGGGAGGCGCAAAAAGAGCAGCAGATTTAAGATCAAAAGATATTGAAAAATTTCTTCCATATGCAGCATCATATACTGCTGCAATGTCTGCAGCAAATGCAACACCACAAAAAATCTTTAGATCATTATCAAAGAATAAAGATATTTATGGTGAAATTTCTCATGACGCAGGAACAATATATAGAGATACAAACCTCCTTGGTTTTGATTTAGTTACTGCAATTAAAATGTCAGTAGGTAGAGCAGCATCCCCCTGGTTAACTGAGTTTTTCCAAGGAATGGAAGGTACTTTGACAGCAGGAGGTAATCTCAAAATATATTTCTTAAATAGGGCTGAACACTACATGAGAGAAAATAGAACAAGGTTACATGTGTTTTTAGAAACATTAGCAATGCTTGCAGAATCGTATGTTGTTGTTGCGGTTGCTATGCCTCTGTTTTTATTGGTAATGCTTGTAATTATGTTTTGGGTTAGCGGTTCAGGGTCTACAATGGATGAAAGTACACTTTATTTCATTGTTTTAGGATTTTTACCTATGATCCATATTGCTTATGGATATTTAGTTTGGGCAATGTCAGCAGATCAAAATATGTGAGGATTTAAAATGGCAAGAAAAAAGAAGAAATTAAAGGTCGATTTGGATCTTCCAAAAGATGATAGAACCATGACCTATCTCTATTTGATTTTAACAGTAAGTATTATGTCTGGATTAATGTGTATGGGTTTTTGGTTTACAAATAGTAATTTCTTTCCAGGAAATGATGATGCAGCATTGCCCTTTTTTGTAAGCACATATTGTCAAACTACCGCTGCTGATGAATTTGGTAATTCTAACCCTCAACCATTTGCAGATGCTAGATTAGGATTAGAAACTTCATATAAAGACAATGAAACATGTACTCTTCTAAGAGATTCACCCTCTCCGGCAGTTTGGGTTTTAGATGAACCGTGGGAGGGAATGGATGGAAAGGCTAAGTCATTTCAAGTTCCAGGGTTGAAGGATTCCCAATTGGCGGGAAAAACTCACCCTGATCAACAATTAAATGTCGACTGTACTGCAGAATCATTGGATTACCCCTCATTAGAATATACAGTTAGTATTCTAGATCAAGATGAGCAATTAGTTGGAGATAGTTGGAGGCATATTGGAAATGCAAATGAGGCTGATGGAGAATGTAGTATAGTTATTCAACATGCAGATCCAGGTGAGTATCAAATTAGATTAATTCCCGAATGGCCAGAAGGAGTTTCTAGTACTCCGGATTTTGAATTTAGTTTTACTGTTACTGCTATGGTTTATGATGGAATTCCAAATTATATGAATAATAAATCTCAATGGATAGGCCCCGAAGTCACATTAGGGCCTTTCGAATTACATCCTGCAATTTACATTAATTTCTTTGGTTTCGGATTTTTCTTGATGATTTATCCTGCGTCAGTATATTGGGATAGAGTACAGAAAAACATCAATGCTAGAGAAGAAAAATTCCCAGATTTCCTACGTGACCTTGCAGAATATTGGAAAGGAGGTTTATCGATGACCGTCGCGGTAACGTCACTAGCGAACTCTGAATATGGTGCATTAAATGATGATGTAAAAAAGATGTCTAACCAGATTAGCTGGGGTGTTGCTTTTGGAGATGTATTAGAATTATTTGCTGCAAGAGTAAATACTCCATTAGTGAAAAGAGCAGTTTCTTTAATTTCAGAAGCAAATAAAGCAGGTGGAAAAATTTCAGATATTCTTGTAACTGCAGCAAGTGACAGTAGGGAAATTAAATTCTTAGAAGGTGAGAGAAGTAGAACAATTTCATCTTATATTGCAGTTATTTGGGTTTCTTATTTGGTTTTCATGGTTGTTATTGTTATTCTTTCAAGAGTATTTATTCCTGCAATTGCAGAATCAAATACAGGTTCTGGTGGAGATTCTTCAGCACAGATTGGAAATATGCAAATTAGAGCAATCGATCCATTACTGTTCCTAGTAGTTTTCTTTTATGGTGTTACAGTTCAAGCATTAGGAAACGGTGCAATGGCTGGATTAATGGCAAATGGAAGATTAAGTACAGGTTTCAAACATGCAGGAATGATGCTTGTTTTAGCGATGCTTTCATTCACATTTATTTCATTCATACCCTCATTAATTGGTGTTCCGTCAACCCCAAGCTTAAATCCATCAATTGGTTTATTGAGGATTACGTAACGTAAGGTGGAAGATATGCGTAAGCTTTCTACAGATTCAAATGCTCAAGTACATATTATTGAGATGTTGACGCTTTTTTGGTTATTTTTTATGTCAGCAATGTTTGTAATAAACATTCATGTTCCAGATTCTAATTCTGAAATAATAGACGCTTCATTATCTATGGCTGGTCGTGATGCCCTTGATTTAGCAGCAAGTGAACCAGCAGCTGATTCAATAAATCATACATCTAAATTGAATGAATTATTAGCAAGTGGTAATTTAAATTCTGCTTGTAATTTTGTAAAAGAAGGCTTACCACCGACCTATGAAGCAAATTGTTGGGTAGCACAAAATAGTGGAGCGATAGAAATTTCAGAATTTAGTGGTTCCCCCGTAGGTAATAGTGTCACTTCTTACATTATAGTTCAAGATTCAGGTAACATTTGGAGTGTTGCTCTTGATGTTTGGAGTAAAGGAGGTGGTGCAACTTGAGAAAAAATGAATTAATTAAAAATGATTCTGGACAGATGTTGTTAGCTGCTGGATTAGTTTTGTTAATGAGTTTATTGTCAATGTCATTATATGGAGTAAAGGTCGCTGGTTATGATTTACCAAGAACAAGTGATGTAAATGATGTTCTTGATGCAACCGAAGAAGTAGATTCAATGATACTCGCTTCATTAGAAAATAGGACACAAAACCGTATTGACGCTGGAATTGAGTTGAATGATGCAGTTTTAGATTCATTAAATTCAATTGAATTTGATTTAAAAAGTCATGGGATATTAAGGGGAATGCAATTTAGTTTAACTGATACAGAAATAAATATTGATGGTAATAATGTTACAGTTATTACAATTTTAAATGTAGTTTCAGATTCAACAATTGAATTACCATTATCTTTAGAATTTGAATCATTATGATTTTTGTTCCGCTAGATTCCATTCTAAATCAAACCAATGTGCAATTTCATTTATCGCATCAATCCCAGTCGATAAATCAATAGTTTTCCAATTTAATGGCCTTCCCATATCAAGGATTCCTTTTTGAATTAATCTTATTTTGTCAAAAGAACTTAGGTATCTATCTGCATTTCTCCATGTTTCTTTTTCTCTTGAAATTAGCATTTCTTTATGGTTTTCTTCATTATGGACATAGAGAATTAATCCTACTGCTACGCCACCTTCTTCTTCCCATTTACGAATTATTTGGTTATCCGGTTTTAGATGAACTCCTTCTAGGATGAGATCAACACCCTCTCTTCTTGATTTATCTATGATTGACTCTATTCCATTTTGTACAACATTACAGCAATCTTCCCAATCCGAAATAGGATGTTTATGCTTTCCAACACTAAATGTGCTTCTGTGCAATTCAGGAGATTCTAGAGAATTTATATTTGAACGTAAAACTTCACGTATTGAATCTGTAGAAACAACCCTTTTAATATTTAAAAAACTCGATATTTGCATTGAAAGTGTTGATTTTCCAACCCCATTAACCCCCGCTAATAGTAGTAATTTAGGTCTACGATATTTTTCCATAACTGTGCACCTGACTGATTAAATATATACACGCTATAAGTGGTTCTTATTTTGATTTTCTCAAATATATTTTTCTTTTTGCTATTTGGTGCTATACCTTCTATAACCAAAAGGAGAAGCCTCTTCGCTGTTACATGCCAGTTGAACTTGAAGAGATTTCTAAAAAAGTTATGCTTGTTAGGTTAACTGATGAATCAGCAACTAATGCATTTGATCCTGAATTTATGAATGAATTAGATGTAAAAGTTAGAGAAATATTGGCTGATGATTCAATACATTCATTTATACTTACAGGAACTGAAAAATTCTTTTGTGCTGGTGCAAATATTAATGAATTTAGAAAGCATTACGATCAAGGAACGATTGGTAAATGGATTAAAAAAATGACAGATATTTTACATCCTTTGATATTAAAAATTAGAAATAGTGATACTATAATGATTGCAGCAGTAAATGGTGCTGCAGCAGGAGCAGGGTTAGGTTTAGCATTGTCAGCAGATTATCGAATTGCTTCTCCAGGAGGAAAGTTTGCAGCATCATATTTCTCATTGGGGTTATCACCAGACGGAGGAACAAGTTGGTTATTACCAAGGTTAGTAGGTTCACAGAAATCAAGAATTTTTTTCTTTGAAAATCAAGTATGGCAAGCTGAAAAATGTTTAGATTTTGGAGCAATTGATGAGTTGGTAGAAGATTCAGAATTAATTACGAGATCAATAAAAAAAGCAACTGAATGGGGAAGTTGGGCTAAGGCAAGCCGTTCAAGTAAAGATTTACTTGATCATCAAGAGAATAATAATTTGGAAACACATTTGAAGCTTGAACAAAGAAAAATAATTGATGCAGGTTTTTCCACTGAATTTTCGGAAGGAATTGATGCATTTTTAGAAAAAAGAAAAGCAAATTTTGATTAGAATTATGCTGATGTTGTTTTATTCTGAATTTTCATTTCTTTCATTAAATATTTAAATTCCATCCGAACTAATGATAGGTTATTTTTTGCTTCTTTAATTTTTAATTTCATTAGGCTCTTCTTTTTAATCCATGTTTCTTTAAGTTCTAATTTTCTTATTTTTCTTGCTTTTTTATATTCTAAACGTTTGTTTGAAATATCCTTTAATAAAACCCTCATTTGTTTTGAACATTCTTCCATTCGTTTTTTGAAATCATCTTTATATTTTAGATCAATTCCGTTTTTCTCTTTATGTTCATATGAAGTTTTCATTCTTGCATCTTCTATTGTCCATGATGGAACTTTATGCAAATCTTTGGTGATTTTAATCATTGAAAAAATTCTAATCCACCATTTTGTTGGATCCCAATGATACCATTTATGGCCGTTACGATAATCTGCTTGAAATGTATGATGAAAATTATGATATCCTTCTCCAAATGTAAATAATGAAAGAATAGGAGAATCTTTAGAGGTATTTTTGGTTGAATAATTTTGTTTTCCCCAATAATGTGCCCCAGAATTAATCAAGAATGTTCCATGGTGTACAATTACAAGACGTAGCAAACCTCCCCAAATTAAACCCCCAAGAAAACCGCTAAAGCCGCCTATAATTAATGCACCAACTAATCCAGGCAATATTATTCCTGCAAAACCACCTATTTTGAAAATATGATTGTCTTGCCAAATTAAGATGGGATCTAATTGTAAATCTTCAACATTTTCTATTCTTTCTTCATGTTCGGAAATCATTACCCAACCCATATGAGCCCAAAAAAACCCTCTAACTATTGAATATGGATCTTCATCAGAATCAGTTTTCAAATGATGCCTTCTATGATCACTACACCATTTTATTGCTGAATTTTGGAATGCAGCCGCACCAAACACTGCATAAAATAATCTCAAAGGCCAAGATGCTGAATGAGATCTGTGGCTAAATAATCTATGATATCCAGCAGTAATTGAGAGACCACTTGCAAGATACATGAAAAATAAAATACTAATTTCTGCCCATGAAATCCCATAATTGATTGAGTACCAAATTATTCCAACAATTGCAAGAATTGGAGTTAGACCTAAAAATGATGCATTGAGAATATCTATTTTCCATGTTTCTGATAAATTACTTGAGTCACTCATCTCCAGCGCTCATATCATTCCGTTATTGAGTTTGTCGGATTATACACTTTGCAGATATAGATTCTTAACAATGAATTTAAATCCGGGAAGCATTTCTTAAGGTTGAAGAATATGGATGAAATAATCTCAATATGTAGAAATTGTGGATTTACACTAGGTGTTTTTATGCCAGGTATGAAGTGTCCTGAATGTGGAGAAATATTATTTCCTTAAAGTAATGGCAGATCATCTCTTTCAGATTTCGTTCCATTATCCCAATTGTAAATCCCTTTGTTAGTTTTTTTACCCATCTCTCCATTTTTTACTAATGCATCTAATAGTGGATGAGGTCGATAAGATTCATCAGAGAATGATTCTGCTAGATTGTTGAGTATATCTCTACGGACATCAAGTCCAACTAAATCAGATAGTTCCAGTGGTCCCATAGGATGTTTGTATCCAAGTCTCATTGCAGTATCAATATCACTAGCTGATGCAACCCCCTCTGCTAGCATACGTATTGCTTCATTACCGAGAACAACCCCTAATCTAGAGGTAGCAAATCCAGGAATATCTTTTACTAAAATTGTTGTTTTACCCATTGCATTACCCGCTGCTTTTGCTAATGCAATAGTTTCATCAGAACATAAGTCATGTGTAACTAATTCAAGTAAGTTCATGATTGGTACTGGGTTGAAGAAATGCATTCCAATTACTTTGTCAGCCCTACCAGATGCTGAGGCAATGTCTGCAATTGAAAGAGAAGAGGTATTTGTTCCTAAGATACAATCCTTCTTTGTCTCTTCACCAAGGACGTGGAATATTTTAGCCTTAATTTCAAGGATTTCTGGAACAGCTTCAATCACCAAATCAGCATTTTTCACGGCAGCGACCAGATCCATTGTGGGATGAAGATTAGATGCCCATTCATCCTTCTGTTCATGAGTAGTTTTGCCGCGTTCAATCCCCTTTTCCCAAAAGGAATCAATGGTTTTCATTCCTTTTTCTAATCCTTCAGGATAAGCATCAAACAATGTAGTATCCCATCCTGTTTGAGCACATACTTGGGCAATACCAGCACCCATTGTACCTGCGCCTATTACGGCTACTTTCTTTATCTCCACATTAACCCCATTCCGCTTTAATACAAGATTATTCCCTTTTTTGATGAAACCACATAGCCAAACCTAATTGCAATAATCTTTGCCTAGGAAGGGCATATTCTGGCAATGCTCCAGCGGGAGCATATTCTTTCATGCCTTCTATAATAGAAACATATTTTGAATAACATGTTAAATCATTAGGTTTGAAAGGTACATTCAAACCCATCAGTTCTAATCCAGAACATGCATCTTCATCATATATTGGATGCACATTTCTAAGAAAATGAAGCCAATTAGAAATTAAAACGCAATCTACATTTTCAAGAGTAAGTAAATTTTCTACCATTGATACATCTGGATAATTTGTGATTTCAAGAGTTGCAACGATTTCCTGATTAATTTCATCTCCCCACTCTTTTTCTTCAAAACCAACATATTCATTTATGCATTCTATTTGCTTAAATCCCTTTAATTCTAAAGTTTTATACAACATTTTCTCATATTCGGGATCATTTATCTCAGAAGATTCTAATAATTTAGGTAATAACAAAAAAAAATCATTACACATTTTTGAATTAATTCCAAACAATGATGTTGGAATCAAATTGATTCACCTCTTTATTTTAATTGACCAATTCCAGATTCAATCATCATTCTTGTTGGTGCCCTGAATTCAATCCATTCTTTTTTGAATAATTCTTTAAGAGTTTCTTCATCTTTTTTTGTTGGTAAGAATTTATTACAATATTCGTCGTAATCTCCATCATTGTCATTCCATTCATCGCCTTCTACGGTGTATTTTTTGCCTGAATAAGTTCCTATGTCTCGGTTAAATCTTTCGTGAGGAACATAAAATGGAGTCTCTTCATTCGATAATAATTTGTTTAGTAATTCTACTTCACCAACTATTTCATCATGATAATGCCCTCTAGATTCTTCATTGAGATTTTCTTTTTCCACTTCGATATTTTCATCAAGTTTCTTTCTTTCATCCCATCGGCCTTTAATTCCCCATACATATGCCCATTCAGCGCTTGAAGAGTTATCTGTACCAAATAAATCATGGGCGGTTGAAATCCATTTATTTAAATATCTTTGGAGTAAATCAAAAGGAATAACATTTGCTTTAATGATACGACGTAATCCATTAGCTCCAGTTCCTAAGTGGAATGATTCTTCTTTAAGCATTGGACCCATACTTGCTGCTAATGGTTTAAAACTAGAAGTAGACAACATTCCTAATTGATATTTTCCATCTCTATCTACAAACATAGTGTAGCAAAAGAAATCCAACCAATGTGGCATTGGACGATTAAATGCACCAAGAAGTCTACTGCCCGTTTGAGCATTTCTTTCTAATAATTTTTGAGCTTCACGAGCACCTTGTTTTCCAAAATATGTCATCAATAAATAACACATCTGCCAACCATGTCGTTGTTCTTCTGCCATAATTCTTGCAGCAGCATAGCGATCATAATCAGTAGGTGCAGATTCCAAGAGGTGTTTTTGTTGTTCTACGGAAGCAAATTCAGTATCTCCTTGAACAGTAATCATAGATAGTAATGAATCTCTAATATTTTGATGGGGAATTTGTAATGACCTTTCCCATTTTGGTCTTCCTGCATAATCTCCAAATTCAATTAATTCTCCTGCTCTATCCCAATCAAATTTGGGAGTTAATTCAAAATCACCAATCCATTTTGATTCAAACCCAATGTTTTCTTGCCATAGTTCAAAATTTGTAATCCATTCATCAAATGTGGTTGGTAGTTTCCCCATATCAACATCGAAAAGGTATACGTTATTTGAGTTTGTGTAATGTTAGATTAAACAAAATCACCATCAAAAATAGAATGGATTAATTATTCGCCAGTAAAGTTTGCAACTTTTTTATTTACATATGCTGCAATACCTTCTTTCGCATCATTAGATTGGAAAAGATCTGATTGCAATTCACGCTCAAGGGCAAGATGATATTCCAGAGGTAGTTCAATACCAGTTTGTACACTTCTTTTGATATTACCAACTGCTTTTACAGCTTTATTTGGTAATGTGAATTGTCCAGCCCAATCTAAAACATCTCTTCTGAATTCTTCTCCATTTGCCTCAATAATTTGATTGACTAAATGCATTTCGTTAGCATCTTCAAATGAAATTAATTCACCAGTAACCATTAATTCTAATGCTTTAGCTTTCCCAATTAAACGGGTAAGTCTTGCTGTACCTCCAGTTCCTGCAAGTACACCTAGGTTTATTTCTGGTAATCCTAATTTTCCAGCATTTTTTCTTGCAATTCTTATATCAGCAGCCATTGCTATTTCTAATCCCCCACCAACAGTATGCCCATTTAGTGCAGCAATTACTAATTTTGGAGTTTGTTCAAGACGTGATAAGGTTTCATTTGCATGTAGGCAAAAGAAATATTTGTAGCGTGGAGTTAAACTGTTAAGGTAGTTAATACTCGCACCAGCAGAAAAGAATTTATCTCCTTTACCAGTTAATAGAATTACATTTACATCACCATCAAAACGAGCGTTAAGAATGGCTTGGTCTATATCTTCCCACATTTCACGGGTGTAGGTGTTAACAGGTGTCTTTCCTTCAGTTAATGGTTTACCATCAGAATCTGAAGAAAGTTCGATGACAGCGATTCCATTTTCTGTCACACCGTAATTCACTAAGTTGTTCGGCATGGCTTTTAGTTCAAGGCTCATGTTCAGGCCGAATAGTAACCAGTTCTTCAATCAGTCGCTTCTGGGGATTTAGGAATTGAATTAGAATCAGAGTCATCTGAGAAGCTAATTTTGCCTCCTCCTCTTCTAATTTCTTTCCATTCATTTCCTATTTCAGTTGCTCTTTCACTAGGATTCCAAACATCTCTTTTTAGTGCTTTCCTAAAGGGCATTCTCCTCATAGTTCTTCCATCTTTAGTGGTAGTTTTTCTTAGCATTCCTAAATTCGCAAAGAAGAAAATGATTCTTCTAAAAACACCCCAGTTGTATACCATTTCCATAAATTTAAGCCCATCACCATGCTTTTTTTGGTGTTTCATCCAATATTTAGCCACTTTTTTATAACCTCGATCTCCAACACGATTCATTAAAAATCTATTAACTACAGATGTTTTTAATTTAGGTAATAGCATTGATTTAATTTCAGATTCATAATTTGTTTCACCAAGAATATCTCTCCCTGCTAAAATTCCACTAGTAATTGCATATCTCATACCAAAACCCCACATAAAATCTTGAAGACCTCCCGCCTCACCAACGTAGTAACGATTATTTGATTTATATGATGAATGAATTGCAAAATCTCCCTTCCCTCCAACTCTTTTAATTGGGGTTCTATCTAATTCTGGATAATTTTTCTCATACCAATTTATTGTTTCATTAAGGAACCTTTCAGAATTTGATTGTTTACGCCATAAACATGTGCAGATTAGACCAATTCCGTCAATTACAATCAGATATGAATATGCCCCTGGTGCTAATTTATCATTTAATTGAAATGTAACATGATTGGGAAATGAGGTTTTGAAAACTTCTCCGTAAGCAACAGCTGAAGTTTCTTTAGGGCCAGCGGCAATAATATCACATTCCTCTGGTTTAACTCTTGATTTATATCGAATTTCAACTCCTTCTTTGATTGCTAGGCGTTTAAGCCCTTGATCAATTGTATGTTCATCAGTACCCCTTTCTACAACACGAAATGCTACACGAGGGCTCCATGGTTTTGTAATTTCATCATCAGGATGCGCCAAGTCAACCTCATGAAAGTCTGTTGATTTGAATTCATTTGGTTCAATGCCCCATTCTCTTAATTCCTCGAAAAAGTCTGTACCTGTTGTCCAATTTTCTAATCCTTGGAAATCTCCATCAAAACGAGCACCAGAATTTTCCCTGATGTCATGAATGATTACTTTTCTTCCACCTTTTGCTAAAATGATTGATGCTGCAAGCCCAGAAAGACCAGCGCCCATAATTACAATCGGCTTTGAATCATTTGGCATTGTATGTGCGAACCTTCATCTTCGTTTGAAAGATTCGTTGATATTTACCACAGATAATATATCATCAGTCTAATAGGAAGGGATTAGGTGGAATTGTGAATAACATCATCATTGAAGTTTGCGAATCAAGTCTTGATGCCGAATTATTGAAAAGCAAACTCAATTTTGAAGGATGTGGGGCTATAGTTTCGTTTGTAGGAATTACTAGAGATATAGATGATGGAGAGAAAGTTTTACAATTAGAATTTGATGCTTGGAAAGAGCAATTGAACCCTACTTTGCAAAAGATTGCAGAAAATTGTAAAGAAGAATTTGAAATTAGTGGAATCGCAATAGCCCATAGAGTTGGAATTGTTGGTCCCCAAGAAAATATTGTGGCAATTCATGTTTGTTCAAAGCATAGAAAAGAAGCGTTTCTTGCATGTAGTAAAATAATCGATGAACTCAAAATACAAGCCCCTCTGTGGAAGAAAGAAGTGAAGGAATCAGGGGCCACTTGGAAAGGAGGGTTGGGTTAATGAAAAAAGAAAATAAAATTGAAGCAATTATTGATGTAGGGGGAAAATCAGATATTCGTAGAGTAGCGTTAGCAACTGGCATTATTATCTTACAAGAAAAAACAATTTTTGCAATAAAAAATAATGAAATTAAGAAGGGTGATGTTATTGAAGCCTCTACAATTGCTGTAATTCAAGCAGTGAAAGATACACCCAGAATAATTCCTCATTGCCATATTGTTCCAATAGATGGTTGTAGTGTTGATTGGAACTTCGAAGGGCAAAATTTGAGGTGCACTGTTGAAGTTAGTGCAAACTATCGTACAGGTGTGGAAATGGAAGCATTAGTAGGGGTATCTGCAGGGTTGTTATGTGTGTTTGATATGGTCAAATCATATGAAAAAGATGAATTTGGACAATATCCTGAAGCACAAATAAATGACATAAAAGTACTTAGTAAAAAAAAACTAATTTAGGCGAGTTTTGAAATCCTTCACCTCTTGCGGTGTTCATGGCGTTAGTTCGCGAACTGTCGAATTATTTTTTGGAAGCATGTGAAAAGGCTGCACTTGCTAGTTCTGATTGGAGAGGTAAAGGGGACGGGAAAGCTGCCGATGCGGCTGCCGTAGAAGCCATGCGAAAAACGTTTGATAAAGTTCCATTTAATGGAAGAGTTGCTATTGGTGAAGGAGAACGTGATGAAGCACCAATGCTTTGGATTGGAGAACCACTTGGTTCAATGCAAGGAGATTCTGAAGCAATTGCAGTAGATATAGCAGTAGATCCATTAGAATGTACAACAAATTGTGCAACAAACTCACCTAATTCTATTGCAGTTTTAGCAGCAGCACCAAGAGGTACCTTATTGCATGCACCAGATTGTTACATGGATAAGATTGCGGCAGGGCCAGACCTAATAGGTGAAATTTCTTTAGAAGGAAGTGTTGCTTGGAATTTAGAACAAGCTGCATTTAAATTAGAAAAAGAAATTTCTGAATTAAATATTGTTGCATTAGATAGAGAGAGACATAATCAATTGTTTAAGGAGATAAATGAAGCAGGTGCTAAATTACACCTAATGCCAGATGGAGATATATCAGCAGCACTTTGGGCAGCAGATCCTACAGGCCCATATGACATGTTACTTGGAATTGGAGCAGCACCAGAAGGAGTAATTACAGCAACAGCAATACAGGGTGTTGGTGGTGTTTTTGAGGGGCGTTTACAATTCAAAGATGCAGAAGAAGAACAAAGAGCATCTAAAATGATTAATGATGATTTACATAAAGTATGGAAATCAACTGATTTGTGTACAAGTGATGATGCTTTGTTTGTTGCAACAGGAGTTTGTTCGGGGTATTTGCCAGGGGTTGAGGAAACAGAAAATGGACTTAAAACAACCTCTCAAATTATCGATGTTTTCAATAAAGATGTCAAAGAAATTATCAATTTCCATTCTTAATCTCAGATTATTTTTATTGAATAAGATTATTAAAACTAACAAAGACAAGGAAACAAGGGGATTCAATGGAACCAATAGAAGCGTATATTCCGGCAGATGTACCAGACGAATTAATTGAAGATTTTCTTGAAAATCTAAAGGCTGCAACTAGCGGTACAGGTAGAATGAATTTATTTGCATGTGATCAGAAAATTGAACACTTAAATGATGATTTTTTTGATGGGGGGAATAAAATTCCTCTTACATCTAATGACCCTAGACATTTATTTGAAATAGGTTCAAAGGCTCATGATGAAGGAACAATTGGAGTATTAGCAGCACAATATGGATTAATTTCACGTTATGCTAGAGATTATCCAGATATACCATATTTGGTAAAAATGAATAGCAAATCACATTTGGTAAAAACCCCTCAAAAAGAACCAATTAGTTTGTCTCTTTGTACAATGGATGATGTAAATAATTTAATCTTAAATGACATTAATGTAGTTGGAATTGGTTATACTATTTATCTTGGTAGCGAAAATGAATCTGAAATGTTATCCGAGGCATCAATGCTAATTTCAGAAGCACATCAACATGGATTAATTGCAGTAACATGGATTTATCCACGTGGCTCCGCAGTTATAGATGAATTTGATCCTCAATTAATTTCAGGAGCATCAGGATTAGCATGTTGTATTGGTGCTGATTTCACAAAAGTCAATTATCCAAAGAAAGGTTTTGATGGAATGACAGTACCTGAAAGTCTAGGAGTTGCAGTACAATCAGCAGGCAGAACTGGATTAATTTGTTCAGGAGGAGGTAGCTTACCTCCAGAGGATTTCTTGAAGAGGCTTTGGGAACAAGTGAATATTTCAGGCGCTAGAGGTGCTGCAACTGGAAGGAATATCCACCAAAAACCATTAGGTGATGCTGTAAAAATGTGTGCTGCTTGTCATGCAATAATTTGTAATGGCGCGTCTGTTGATGAAGCATTAGGAATTTACAATAGTTAATTATTGTATTAAGGAAGAATATAGGCGATGATTCATGAGTGTTCTTAATGTAACATTCCTTGGTTCTGAAATTTTAGCTAAAGAAATAGGAAAAACTTCAGATTTAAGAGACGTTGAATCATATGTGTATAAAGAAACGAATGAAGAAGGTGTAAAGATACTTTCATTAGTACGCCCAGTAACTTATCCTGAAAGAATGAAACCTCTGACTTCTGCATTGACTTTGGGAGATTTTGTAGTATTAGAAGTAAAATCGATTGATGCAAAATTTGGTGAATTATTAGTTGCTTGTAGTTGTTCTGGTATTTCAGATGGCATTATTATTCCAAACCCAGATGATGGAGAATGGATCGATGAAAATCAATTAGAGGGATTAGTAAAACAAGCAGGACTAGTACATTGGCCAATTAAAAAATTAGATGCATTAGCATTAAGAGAAGAATTATTAAATTTTTTATCTAAAAAAGAAAAAGAATTAATCGATAGAATTGACAATCCACTTGTAATTGCAGTTGATCAATTTTTCAATGTCAAAGGTGTAGGGTTAGTTGCGATAGGGGGAGTAAGGTCTGGATCTGTTAACAAGCATGATGGTTTGAAGATTTTACCATCTAGTGGAACAGGAATAGTTAGATCCTTGCAGGTAATGGATGATGATGTAGATCAAGCTAAAGCAGGAGATAGAGTTGGAATCGCATTAAGAAATGCGGATGAGAATTCTTTAACACAAGGATCTTTAATTGTGAAAGAGGATGATAATGATTCTGTAGAAGTACATAATAAAACCGAATTAAATTTTATTTCATCAGCGTTTGCAAGATATACTCCTACAGTAGGGGGGATTTTACATGTTGCTATTGATTTACAATTTGTTGTTGGTAGGATAGAAAGCGCAGATGGGAAAAATATTGTTGTTAAATGGGAATCACCATTAATGGTTAGAAAACATGGAACACCCCATTTATTGATTTGTCAATTAGATGCAAAACCTAGAATCATTGGTCATTCAATTGACTATAATAAATTAGAATGACGGTGATTTAAAAAACGTATTTATAGTGCCATTTATTGTAAATAAATGTGTTAAACTTCATAACCTAAGAGTTTCCCTGACAAGTTAGGATGCATTCGACTGAGCCAGAAAAGGCTCGGCCAGAAGGAGTAGAGGCTGAGGTATTCTCTACATTCAAAATGGCCGGCTCTCGGGGAAATTTGAGAACTGTTTTAACATCAGAGGATGTTGTTTTAGAGTCTGATGATGGAAAATATTTACGATTATCTTATAGTAAAGTCGAGGGAATGCGACATCACCAATTTCATATTATTCCACATTGGTGTGGTTTAATCGCTATGTTGATGATTTATTCATCAGTAAGAATACTTACTGGACAACTGCAAATTTGGGCTGGCGTAATTGGTGCTGGTGTTATTATTTCATGGTTAGGTTTCCGTAAATCTGCATTAACGATAGATAGTGGTGAGGCTGGAACATATACATTATTTGGAAATGATACAGATTTAATTAAATTTAGAGTAATAGCAGATAGAGTTAGAGATGGTATACCTTTCGAAAAAGCAATAGAAGGAGTAAATGAAGTAATAATGTCTGAATATCCTTCATCTAGTATTTTTGACGAATTAGTGGAAACAATTGAAACAGAAATAAGTGAAAATACTGATGCTTTGTCAATGGCTATGGCAGATTTAATAGAAAAATCAAAAAATGAAGAGGAAGTTATTCAAAGTGAAATGATAGAATCAGATCTTATCGTAGTTGAAGAACAAATTCCAAACTCTAGAGAACCATTACATCATGGTTCAATTACAAGAGCAAGACAAGTTCAAAGTGACATTAGGCCTGCTCATTCAGGTTGGGCAAATGTTGCTAATAGAACAGAAGTTCTTCGCCCTGAACCTAATGACTCATTTTTTCAAAATGAAACACCTCAACCGATATCTAATCAATCGACTGAAGAACCATTCAACCTTTTTGGGTTTGATTTAGATGAATCAAGCCCGAAAGAAGAACCATTCAATATGTTTGGCGATTCTTTTGAAACAACAGCAAATTCAGATATTTTTACAGAACCTAGTGAACCTCGATCATCATTTTCAATGATGCCAGATTCTGTGTCAGTACAATCAAATCAAAATTACCAAGAGAGTGTAGAATCAAATCTACCATTTATCAATAGTTTTCAACAAACAGGGCACACTAATCCATTAAATCATTTAGGTGCTACATTAAGCATGCATAGTGAAGAGAGCAAAACGACAACAACTCAACCACAATTACCAGGTATTGTTTCCCAAGCAAAAGGAGATATTGAAGAGGTAATTGATGCGGAAATAATTCAAAAGGTAAAAGTAGACGGTTTGAAAAGAATCAAATTAAAGAATGGAACAAAAAATTTGAAGCGATTAAAACCTAATGATTCTCCAGCAAGAAGATTAACAGTATGGAGCATGATTACATCTTCATTGAACATAAAAACACCGGAGTTTATACGTAATAGGGTTTCTAATGCTAGTAAAAAATTAATTGAAGAATCTGGTGAAATTTTACCTAATAGAACGATGGATGCATTAAAAATTCAAGCACACCACACGCATGAAGCACAATTAGCAGATGCTCTAAAAATGATTCCTAAAAATGATGAGGCTTCAGCAAATCATTTTCTTGAGGAAATTTCACCTGATTTGGTTGAACAAAAACTTCCTTCTTCATTCCACGAATTAAAAGCATCTAATGATGAGCAAAATGATATTCTTTCAACAACTGGAATTGCAAGATTAGATTAATTATTATTAATCAATTCCATATATTGCAAAAATCTTTCTTCATATTGTGAATTTCTTAAATTTTCAATACCACTTACGCCCATTTCTTCGATTGTAAATGATGCAGTTACATTAGCATGAATGAGAGCATTAGTTAATACCCCCTCTTCAATATTTATTTCAGGATTTAATGATAGATGCGCAAGTAATGCACCAGCAAATGAATCCCCACATCCTGTTGGATCAATTATTTTTGAAGTAGGATAAGCTGGAAGTTCTATTACACTTTGTTTGAATAACCCCAATACTCCTTCACCTCCTTTCTTAATAATTAATATCTTAGGGCCCTCTCCATTTTCACTACCTCCGCTTAGAGCTTCCCCTGTACGAATAAGGTTACCTGCTTCAATCAAATTTTCACAACCAGCTAGCATTTTAACTTCATCAGAATTTAATATTGCCATTTCAACACGCCTTAACACCATAGATAATTCCTCAATAGTATTATTGATCCATAAATTCATAGAATCAACTGCTGAGAATCTTGTAGGTTTGCTTTGTTCTAATACACTTGATTGAATTAAGGGATGCATATTTGCACAAAAGGTAATTTCAGGAGTTTGAAAACTTTCGGGAACGACTGGTGAAAATGATTCAAAAACATTCAAATCAGTAGAATGTGTAATTGCTTGACTCATATCTCCTGAATAACTTCCAGACCAACGAAAAGTAAGGCCTTCTTCTTTATTAATGCCTTCAATACTTAATCCTTGTTTTGTTAAACGTTCTAAATCAGAATCTAGAAAATCCTTGCCAATTACTCCAACTAATCCTATTTTATTTTTCGAATTATTTAATTCTCTTTTCATATATCCTGCTGCGGAAATCCCTGCATAAATTGCTGATCCGCCTAAAGTATCATTCACACTATATTTTTCTGTTTTAATGGAATCATAAGCCAAACTCCCAACAATTAAAAGTTTCATTTTATCATCCCAATAAGTCTTGATGTTCATCAATATAATGAATTGTAATGTTTCTGGAATTAAAATCAACTTCATCAAGAATTCTAAGATGTAATGGGATTAATGTATCAACTCCTTCTAATCTTGTTTCACTTAATGCTGAGCGCATACGTCTTATTGCTTCATCTCTAGTACTTCCCCAAACAATTATTTTTGCTAATAATGAATCAAAACATCTTGGCATGTCATAACCAATATGTGCATGAGAATCAACTCTAATTCCATAGCCACTAGGAAAATGACAATCCCAAAGTCTTCCAGGAGATGGAACGAAATTTGCAGAGCTTTCTGCATTAATTCTACATTGAATTGAATGCCCTTTAAGTTCTACCTCACTTTGGGTAAGTGGTAATGGCTCTCCCTGTGCAATTCTTATTCCCAACTCTACGAGATTATGTCCCGAAATCATCTCTGTGATTGTATGTTCAACTTGTACTCTTGGATTTACCTCTAAGAAATAGAACTCACCATGCTTATCTCTAAGAAATTCAAATGTGGCTAATCCCTTGTAACCTACTGCTTCTGCACCTTTACAAACTAAACTACCAATTCTTTCCCGATCTTCTTCAGTAAGCCATGGCCCCTCTTCAATTAATTTTTGATGGCGCCTTTGTATTGAACAAAAACGTTCTCCAAAATGTATTGCATTTTTCCCGTCTGCTAAAACTTGAAATTCTATGTGCTGTGCACCTTCAATAAATTTTTCAACAAAAACCCTATTATCTCCGAATGCAGATTGAGCACGGCTTTGACATAATTTCAATGCACTTTCAAAATCACTTTTTTGATTAACCACTTGCATTCCGATTCCTCCTCCGCCCGCTGCTGCTTTAATGATGACAGGATAACCAATTTCATCTGCTAATATGTATGCTTCCTCAGGCTCATTAATCGGCTCATTACTCCCAGCAGCAACAGGTAATCCTGCTTCTTTCATCGCAGCTCTTGCTCGAATTTTATCTCCTAATAATGAAATTACTTCGGAACTAGGCCCAATGAATGTAATGCCTTCTTGTTCTAATCTTGAAACAAACCACGAATTTTCTGCTAAAAATCCATAACCAGGGTGTACTGCATCAACTTCTAATTTTTTTGCAGCATTAATTACGGCATCAATTTCTAAATAACTTGACAAAGGTTCTTTACGATATATTGGAATTGCAACATCAGATAATTGAACTGGTAGACTGCCTCTGTCTTCTCTCCCATGAATAATTGCAGCTTCAATATCCATTTCCCTGCATGTTCTAAGGATTCTAAGTGCGATTTCGCCGCGATTAGCAATGAGTACACGTTTGAATCCCATATTTGGACCAGATATTAGACCGCCTATGAGGTTTAGTAAACATCTCTTAGGTATCTCTTTTCTTCTTTCATAAGTTTTTGAGAGACAAATTCTGTAGCTTCATCGACACTCATGCCACCATATTCAGAACAAATTTTTATTAGAGCAGCATGAACATCTTTGGCCATATAATTTTTATCACCACATACATAAAAATAAGCACCACCATTTATCCATTCCCATATTTCTTCCCCATGTTCTAACATTCTGTTTTGCACATATATTTTTTCTGCCTGATCTCTAGACCAAGCGGTTGTGAATCTATGTAATACACCAGTGTCTAACCATGATTTAATTTGTGATTTATAATAATACTCAGTCGCTTCATGTTGGTCACCAAAGAAAAGCCAGTTTTTCCCTGTTGATTTATCAAATTCACGTTGTTCAATAAATGCTCTAAATGGTGCAATTCCTGTGCCAGGACCTACCATGATTATGTTTGTAGCCCCATCCTTAGGTAGGACAAATGATTTTGTAGGAGACATATATACTCCGAATTTAGTTTTTCCAATATCAACATCATCTGCTAAAAAACCAGTACAAAGTCCCGCTCTATCACGTTCGTGATGATTATACCTTACAATTGCTATAGTTAATTGAACCTCACCAGGATGTGCGTCAGGAGAAGATGCAATGGAGTACAACCTACCTTTGAGTTTATCAAGACGAGAAAGGAACTCTTCAGGAGTATCAAAAGATAAGGAGGGGAAATCTTGTAATGCATCAATGTAATCTCTTGACCAAATATAATCTTCTATTGCATCATTGTCTTTTGTAATTAATTCAACTTTTGCTGAAGGATTATTTGTGCTTTGAATTGGATAATTCTGAGGTAATTTTTCATTTTCATTTAATTGCCATGATTTGGAATTATTATTTTCTAAATTTGCCCTTTCACTTTTAACAAGTTGAATTTCTACTAAATTTTCTGATCCATCAGATAGTAATTCGGGTAATGCTTTAACAAATTTTTTATTCAATCTATGCACTTCATAATCATTTTTTAATGCATCATATAATGTTACTTTTCCTGAATGAGACTCTACTTCATGAGAAGAATCAAAACCTAATAAATTAATTAATTGCTCTACCGTATCTTTAGGATTTTCAGGAATAATTCCTATTGCATCTCCTACTTTGTATGTCAAACCACTTTTGCCCAGTAATATACTTACGTGCCTTGTCTCTTTAGTTGCTCCAGGTCCATTTAATACCTCTTTTTCACTAATGGTTGTCATATAAGGATTTTTCATATTCCATTCTGTAGCCATAACTTTCACTTCGATAATTCTCCCGACTATTAACCCGTATATAATCCGTATTAATCATATTACTAACTTCCGTCAAACCAATATGTGAATGGTTGTTGTCATAAGCATGGTCCGGTTTGAATTCCTCGGAACGGGAAATGCCTTTCTTCCACAAGGTCGTTATCATTCATTACTCCTGATTGAAGATAAAATTCTTATCGATGCCCCTCCGACAGTACTTGCTAGTTTAAGGAGAAGAGAATTGACTCCTAGTGATATTAAAACAATCATGATAACTCATTGGCACGGAGATCATGTATTTGGATTTCCATTTTTAATTTTAGATCAAAAATATATTTCTGATAGAGAATCTAAATTATTTTTAAATGTCCACTGCCCCAAAAACGGAACTGAAAAATTAAACAATTTATGCGAACTGGCTTATCCAGGTTCATTAATTGAAAGAATGGAAAAGAATGTAATTATTGATGAAGAATCTAGTGGAGAAATATTAGGAGTGAGTGGCTGGTCATTTGAACGATTTGAAGTTTTACATGATGAAGTTGTAGACCCACATGGTTACGTTTTAACACATGAAAGTGGATTTACATTGATGCACACGGGAGATTCAGGGCCTTGTGAGGCAATAGAATCTCGCGTGAAGAACTGTGATGTAGTTGTAATTGAGTTGGGTGTACCTGATCATGTTGTAACTCCGAATCATTTTAGGCCAGAAACACTTACTGAGTTAGCTAACAAATTCCCAAAAATAATATTTTTAGCAACACATCATTATGCAGATGATATTAATAGTGGTAAAAAGCCATATCTTTCTAATGATTTACCTAATTTACCAAACAACATTTTACAGGTTTGTGATGAACAAAAATTTGAATGGGTCGATGGGAAATTTAGAATTTTATAATTTCAAATTGTTATTTTTTCCGAAATAATCCTTGTGTTTATATAGGTAATTATCAAATCAATTTTAGGCGAATCACTTTCACTTTTTGGACTTGATTTTTTCATCATCGGTTAGGCTTATTACATGGCCTCGGTGTAGGCTCTGCCAGCACACACCTGTTTCGGAGCCGATAAATCATGAATTACTTACTGGGGGGAGATTTTTGAGTAAAAATATTTTTGACTCTGCTCTCGACACATCATCTCTTTTTATCGACAAAGAACTTCTTAGACATAGTCACGTTCCAAATGAATTACCTCATAGAGATTCAGAGATTGAATCAATTGGGTTTAATCTTGTTGAAGCATTGAAAGGTCATATTCCTTCGAATATGATTTTGTATGGAGTTACAGGTGCAGGAAAAACTGCAGTTATTCGATTTATTTGTGACCAACTAATTGCTAAAGGGAAAGAATTAAATCGCGTTGTGAACCCTTTGATTTTAAATTGTAGAAATATTGATACACAATATAGAGTACTTGCCCATTTAGGAAATTCATTAATAGAGGACTTTGAAGAAAAGATTCCGTTTACAGGTTGGCCAACTGATAGGGTATTTGGAAAATTAGTAAAAAGGATGGATGCTATGGGTGGAGTTCACGTAATTGTACTTGATGAAATAGATCATTTAGTAAAAAAATCAGGAGATGATTTGTTATATAATTTAACTAATTTAAATGCAGATTTAAACAATGCAAGAAGTTGTGTTATTGGAATTAGTAATGATTTAACATTCACAGATTATTTAGATCCTAGAGTTAGAAGTAGACTTGGACAAGAAGATGTAATTTTCAATCCTTACAAAGCAAGCCATCTTGAAGATATTTTGAGAATGCGTTCTGAGATAGGAATTTTAAAAGATGTAATTGATGATGGAGTAATTGAACTCTGTTCCGCTTTAGCAGCACAAGAACATGGAGATGCTCGTAAGGCCTTGGATTTACTCAGAGTCTCAACAGAAAAAGCAGATCAAGAAGGGTCAGCTTTAGTTTGTGAAAGACATGTTCGAATGGCACAAAATCAAATTGAATGTGATCAAATAACCCCCGTAATTGCAACATTGCCATTCCAACAAAAATTAGTGTTATATTCAGTATTAATTAATGAAGAAAATGGATTAAACAACATTGCAACTGGAGAAGTTTACGAAGTTTACAAACAAGCATGCCGTTTTGCTGGAGTTAATTTCCTTACACAACGTAGAGTTACGGACTTAATTTCTAATTTAGATATGTTAGGATTGATAAGTGCTAAGACCGTGAGTCGTGGTAGATATGGAAGAAGCAAAGAAATCAATAGTTGTATACCTGCGACAATAATTGCTTCCGAAATCATGCGTAATGCCGATCAAGGAATGATTCCGGTAGTCCAAGGAAGATTTAAATTACAAACCCGTCTTTGACAATTGTTAAACCGAGTTGCTAAGTCGGATGGCTCAATGAGTGAAGCAGAAGATGGAGAACCGGCTGGTTTTTTGATACTAAGTGCAAGACTTTCTGGATGGTTATTTATCCTTTCATCTTGGGGTATTTTGTTATGGTTACTAAACATATTACAGATGGCTACACCTACTGGAGACAAGGTTGTATGGGGCAGTATACTTTCTATTGGATTACTTGAACCAAATTACCTTAGCGACAATCCTGCATTTCGACCATTTAGTGATGGCATCTTCCTCGTAATTTTGATAATAGGGACTACTTTGAGTGTAAGGGGCATACTTTCTAATGTTGAAGGCGGAATGAAAGGTTGGTTTATGGGCATTAAAGATGTTTTTTGGCCATCTCTTGTTGACGTTTCTACATCAGGAGGATTGAGAAAAACAGTTTCTGTATGGTTTATTTTAATCGGGCTTGTATTTTATTTTACTACTGGAATTTTACATTCTGGATGGGTTGATCCAGGTGTCTATTCTGTTGCAGCACCGTGCATTATTTTCGGGTGGGCTTTTGGTAAATTAGCAGACGCTCAATCTGAAGAATTTACAGAAAATTAATTTGAGATAAATTCCTTTAATCTTAAGTTACATCTTGATTTTACTTCTTCATTAGAATAACATGCCACAATGCCTTTATTTGGTTGTCCATAAATTAACAATGCATCTAAGGGTAATGCCAAATGTAGAATGACAGGAGCTAAATCTTCTTCCCCCTTAACAAAAATTAATATTTTATGTTCTGATTTCGAGGCAGAAATCAAACAATTACTAAAATCAGGTGTTATTTGTCCTGCAGGGTTATCACAAAAAATTCGCTCATCATAACCCTCTTGTTCTGGTTTTAATTCCTCTGGTAGTATTTGGCGTTTTGTCATTCCGTCAACAACTGCAATGTCTGGAATAACTCCAATGTTTCTTAAAGCCGAAACACAAACATCACCCACAGCTACAATTTTCCCTTCATAACTTTCAATTTCAATTTCTTCACTCATTTTCTTTATTGCTATAGAAGTATCATTTTCTGGCCCTTCATAAAGAGTTCCAAATGGTTTTTTAAATTTATTTTCAATAGATTTTGGCATGTATAAGGTTTTAGAAAGTTGAGAATAATTAATCCATTTGTCACCTTCTCTTGAATATTCTCCATTTCTAATTAAACTACTTGACAAAACCACACCATCTACGGTAGTAAAATGTTCAATTACTATAATTTCTAGAGGTTTAATTTCAGATTTAATTCGAGTCTCATTTATTTTTTTACAACCAGCAAGAGTTTCTAATGTACAAATTATAGCATCGCAATCTAATCGATGTTCAGCCGGTCCAACCAGATCATTTAATTTATGGATTGTAATTCTTTCATCTAAACCATTTTGTTGAATCCAGGAATTAAGGAATGATGTTCTCTTTTCAAATTCTTCAACATCACCTTTTTTTTGAAATGCCATTGAATTGCAGGTTACCCATAATTCAAGAAATTGGCATTTTTCTGCCGCAGAAAGTAATAACTTTTCATGACCTTTATGGAAATGGTCGAAAGTTCCTCCAAGTAACCCCCTCTTAAACGGTCTTGGCATCAAACTACTCATATTGCAATTACACTTGAGTTTTTGGATAAAATAAGGAAATTTGGGGCCCTGATGACTAACGGCCTGCTTCATTGTTTCCTCAGGGGCCTGACCCATTCACCAGGGCGTTGAGGACTACGGGGTTGTCCATCCATCATTCAAAAGTCCGGTGGGGACCCAGTCGTAGCCACTATTGTCTGTTTTTGCAACAAGGATCATTTCCGTAGATCACCATGTTCTTCGATACAGACTTGCCACAACTTGGTATCGTCATTTCATATTTCCATCCGGCGAAGGGCAGAAATCCATGCGATGTTGCAGTGTGGCAAATGTGTGTAAAAGTACTGATTATTCAATACTTCGTTAAGATAATTTAGTTTGAGGTGAATTTTTTAGCCCCTGATGGAAGCCTGTTTTCCTCAAAAAAATTCTTTTTGTGATTTCGTTATTTCCCTCAAAATCAACTAGTGCATTTATTTCTGGCCATAATTCAATTGGTTGCGCAAGCCAACCACAATGTTTGTGACATTTACCAATTGACGGAGGAATGCCTTTCCGAAGATTAGATAATGTATTCTTCAAATCAACTAATTGTAAAATTCCTTTTGAATCTTTTGAAAGATCTATTTTGCTAAGGTTTTGATCTAAATTATCTAATAAATCAATACTGCATCCTGGATGTATAGTTGTTCCATATCCAGGTAAATTATGAGGTTCATTTGGTTCCCTTAATATGACAGAAATCCATGAAATATTTTTTGATTCTAACCATAATCTTCCTTTTGAACTTCCCAAACAAATTTTTAAAAATTCTTCGGACAAAGGAGCCCACCATTCTATGTTAAATGTTGAGATTATCTCGGAAATTTCTTCAAAGCTGATTGTTGAATCGTTCTGGAATTTATTGATTAATATTTTCCAAAGTTTTATTTCTCCAAGATTTTCATTTGTTTCAACACTGGAAATTAAAGAAATCCATGTATTGTCAATTTCTCCTAGTGCTTGCATCCAAGATAAACTGTTTAGAACATCTGTAAAATCATTTAATGATAGTTGTTGATGTGTATTAATCCATGGCTTAAGTCCTATTTTAGTTATATTAATTCTTATTGATGGTGCTAACCATTGTACTGAAGTAATTAAGCATGAAAACCACCATGCTTTTTCTTCTTTAGAGCCATTTAGTAGTATCTTTCTTAAATTTAATGAAGAATCAGGATTGAGTTGTAATTTGGAATTCAAAATTTTCCTTGCATTCTTTTTCCAGCTATTGGGTGCATTTAATGCAATTGTGCCAACTTGTTCTATTGGTATTAATTCTGGAGGTAGTAATTCAACCCAATGCCTATCAATTCTTTTTGAAATTCGTTGCCAACGCAACCATCTAAAGTTCGATGGAGTGATAATCCAAGATTCAAGTGGATATTCAAATTCTAATTTATTGGCTTCAAATTCATTTCCCGAGGGATATTCTTTTACACATTTTCTTAGTAAATCTAGGCTCTTTGTACTATCGTTTATGTCTATTTTAGATTTTTTCATAAGCTCAACTAATTCAGGAGGTATTGACATAATTTCTTCATTATTAGAGACATTAGTTTGTAATCTTGATATTTCAACACTAATAGGCAATGTTATTCCTCTGTCTAAACATAAATCCATTATCGGCAAACTAGAAAATTTTGCTTCTTTTAGTAGTAGGGGTGGTTTTTCTCCCTTCCACTCGTCAATAACAATGATTCTTAATGCAGGGTAACGAATTAGGCTTTCACATTCAATCTTGTTTAGTTTTATATTTCTAGGGCATTGTATTGAGAGAGGGACCCCCTTAGAATTTTTCATGGCCCAATCAATTATAGATAATAGTGCAACTTTACTTAGTTGTGAATTATCAAAAAACAAATCATTTGAATTAATATCTTCTAACCAAGATGAATTCATCCAATCTAATTTGAATTTACTCCATGTGGCTTGTTCTCCAGAAGATCTACGTTTTTTCCTATTGCGGCTTGAAAGACCTAATTCAGCCAATAAAAAATTATAACGTTCTTTTTGGATTTTATCTGATAATTTTGGATGAATTCTTTTTATCCAGTGTTCTAATAGTGAAACTGGGAAAGGAGATATTTCATGCGATAATAAACCGGTTTCACCTATAACAATTCCATCACAAGCGGCTGCTTCAAGAAGTAAGTTAATTCCCAATCTTCTATCTATTTCAGCGATTATAGGTTGTTGTGGCTTTATTTTATGTTTAGTGTCGTGGAATGTTGCTAATGTCCAACTGTAGTCCTCATTTAGTAGTGGAGGTAATTTTGAGATTGTATCTCGTGGGTTTTTTGGAAACCATGAACCAACTGATAATGAAAAGGGTTTATCTGGTTCCAATAATCTTGCACGAATTAATCCAATTGAGTTTTCATTTTGATTCCAATTTGTAATACCTTCACGAATAAAATTTTCTGGTTTATTTGTTGGTTGAAGTTTTGGAATAGAAAACCATCTTGGATTCGCTTCTCTTGCTATTGCCCATGACCACTCTACCTCTACCCCTATGTTTCCATTGGAGGTATCGTGCTTGAAGTAATCTGCATGAATTGGCTTAGAAGGAAGCAAAAAGCCCTGTTTTGTAGGTTGTTCTAAGTAACCTAATAGGAGCATTGGTCCATCTCTTGCGACTAAGCATCCCAAGGCATTTTCAGGGATGTTTTTGAGATCAATATCTGCAAGCCTTGCAACTTCATCTTGTTCCAATTTGCCCCATCCCTCGGGGGTTAATCTCTGAATAGAACCTCTGTGTTTTTCACTTTGATCTATGGTGACTAGCCTTTCAGTACGCAGTTTTTTGAATGTTGCTGATGCATGAGGTAATCTTAGGCCTATGTTTGTTGCAGTTTCGCTAATGGAGCTACCTCCATCAGCCAACCAATCTAGAATTCTTTTTTGATATCCACTCCGAATTTTAGATGGCAAGTTTTGTCACCAATTGGGCGATGACAAACATCACTAATTAAATTATGGATATTAAAATACTAATTTTGTTACATTAAGTTACACATTTCCAGTGGAGAAGTAGCCTTTATAATAAATAAAATATTTACTTCAGAAAATTCGAGGGAGATTTGCTATTATAGTGTAACAAAGTTACCAAATTAAAGACAACAGTTATATGACAATCTCCCATCCTTCCTATTATCCGATGACTCAATACGGAATTGAATGGATGTGACTAAAATGAAAACAGTAAGAATAAGAGAGAAAATAAAGAAATATTTAGAAGACCGCCCAAGGAACACAGCTGAAATTCTTGAGCATATAAACAGTACAATGAGGCATGGAACAACATCTCAACAATTAGGAAATGTTCTTTCTAAGGACAAAGATATTGTTAAAGTTGGCTATATCAAGAGATCAGGAATTCTTTCAGGAGGATATGATATCTGTGAATGGGCAACAAGAATCTGGGTTGAATCAAATTGCCCAGGATGGGTTGAGGGAGAACCACTCTTTCTTGACAGACCAGCTATTGGAAAACCAAAAGAATAAATCTATTCGAATACTGTAGAAGTTCTATAGTGGTTTGATAGTTTAATTTGTTGAATTAACTAATCATTTCTTCACGTATTGATTTTGCTTCATTCCATCGTTTCTTTTCATCATCGGTTGTAGGCGTAAATTGTGGAATTGGTATTGGTCTCATTTGAGAATCTATTGCTACCATAAAGAAATAACCTGTACAAATATCTTCACCCTTCCAATCAGATTTGTTAATTCTCTTTGCTATTACTCTGCAAGCAGCTGAATGAGTAGATGTGAAAACAACCTTCGAGGTAATTTCTATTAAGTCTCCTTGATGTGCTGGACGAAGAAATTTTAATGTATCTATGGAGATAGTTACAAACTCTCTATGTGCAAATTTTGAACATACAATCCCTGCTGCTTTATCCATTAAAGACATTAATCTCCCCCCAAAAAGTGTTCCATATGAATTTGTATCTTGTGGAAATACTTCTTCAATAATTATTACTGGTTCTGTGCTGAATGGTTCCATATTATCAAACAGTCCCTGAAAGCCCTCACATATCAATAAAGCGCGCGGAGAATTAACAACATGTTGATTGACGCACCCTTATGGGTCGAAGCACCACCACCTCAGAACTTAACCTTGAATGGAAAGATCTAGTATGGAAAGATCCAGATGGGGGAGTTGTATATTTTCATGGAGTATTGCCTACTGTAGTATATCCTAATTCATTACGCCCAAGGATTAAATGGACTGGTTTAGGGTTAATGGTTTCGGAAGAGGAAATTGAATTATGGGAGCATGAGGAAGAATTGGAAAAGAAAAGCCCTGGAATAAATTTTACAGGTGCAATTTCACAAGGAGGGGATTTTTCCAGAATGTTAGGTGGTTTATCTTATCTTGAAGAAATTCAGACATGTAAATTCCCTGATCCTGAACCACGTAGATTGCATAAATATGCAATTAGAGAAGAAAAACCTTTATTTTTTATCGAACCACCTTTATCTGATGATGGTTGGAGTAATTGGTTAGAGATGCATGCAATAGAAGTGACAAGGCCATTGAAGATTTTATCAAATCTTTGGTCGGGTAGAAAATTTAAGAAAAACTTATCAAAAATGCTCAAAATAGCAAAAATAGTTCCGAGAGAATCTTCCGAATTTGCAGTAGCTTCTGCAATCTCAACTGCATGGTGGATTGGAATTGAAGATTCTATTAGCCCCCAATTAAAAGAAAAGAGAGATATTCGTTTTGCTTCAAGAATTAGGGGTGCATTAGCAGAAATGAGAAATTCAGGAATCAATGAACCTTCTTTACTATTAGTTTCTTCATTGGCACAAAGGTCATCTTTAATTAATGCGTTAGAAAAAATGCCATTAATAGAAATGCCGTTATGTACTCAAAGCGTTTCCGAATTAAATGAGGAAGAGTAATGAGCGAACCCCCAACAGTTAGAGTCGAGAATCAATTGATTAGATTTGTTCCTCCTGAGCCAGTAGAATTAGACGTAGCTGTGAGTAAATTAGGGGCAATTCGTCAAGATGATTATGCGGTTCATACTTTAGTGACCCCAAGAGCAACAATTATTGTTGATAAAGAAGGTAGAATTGTGATTCATGGCACTAATAGAATGGAAGTAGCAAGGCATGCAGCAAAAGAATTTTTATTACTTTTAGGAAGATCAGATGATGGTCTTGAAGCGGAACTTGGCGGGATTATAGCCTCATTTAAATTTGTAAATAAATTAAATATGAATAGATTGATGAAAAAATTAGGGAAAAATGCGAAGAAAGATGAGCGTTTAGATTGTGTTAAAGTAGAGGATGGAAGACACAAAATCACATTATATGTTTGGGAAAATGGAAAAGTAATTGTTGAAAATGCAACACACGCAAATTTAGTTGCCATGGCCGCAGTGTATTGGCAAGAAAAGCTAATTGAAGAAAAGATATTAGTAGAATCTGAACTTGATTCTGAGGCTGATTAATTCATGTCTTTAATTAATGGTAAATGGACAGGTCCTATTATCGATAATCATTTTCATCTTAACAGAAATGGAAGATATTTATCAGCCGCTGAAGATTTTAGAAATGCTGGAGGGACAGGGTTAATATTGGTGCATTGTCCAAATTTTCAGACACCACCAGTCACTTCAAGTGAACATAGAGAAACATATCATGATACAATTCTCATGGCAGAACAAGTTAGGGAAAAAATTGGAATTAATGTAAGGGTTGTTTTGGGACCACATCCTGCAGCTTTTGCTCATCAATTCGAGACTTGGTTTGATAAAGATGGAGAAAAAGGAGCACAAAAGGCTATTGAAAATTACAACGATAGTATCGATATTGCACTTGAATTTATTCATGAAGGTAAGGCAGTTGCAATTGGAGAAGTAGGAAGACCACATTGGAAAACGTCGACAGAAGTTTTTGAACTTTCAAATCAATTACTTGAAGAAACAATGAACTTATCAAGAAAAGAAAAAATTCCATTGCAATTACATATGGAGGAAAATGGTAATCAAACTTATGCGGATTTAGAAGCCATGGCTGAACGCGTTGGACTTAATCCATTCAATTTAGTTAGACATTTTGCGCCAGCAGATGTTTCTACTAAAATGGTTGGAAAAATCACTCCAAGTGTGAATCTCGGTAAAGACGGAGTTAAAAAATTAATAGAAACATGTAATTCTAGCCATCATGGGTTTATGTTAGAAACTGATTTTATGGATGATCCAAGACGTCCTGGTGCTGTTTTAGGGCCTAAAACGGTCCCGAAAAGGACACAACATCTGGCTTCAGTTGCTGAAGAAAATGGACTTGATGAAGAGATATTTTTTACTATGCATCAAGAATTGCCGAATATGATTTACGGTGAAAAAAATTAGGTATCTAACACGGCCCCTACGGGGCCGGTTATGGGTAATGGTCATACACTAGTTTTCACGATACATGCAATCGGGTGTACTTATTCTAGGACTTGAAGGAAAAGTAGCATTGGTTTTTGGAGTGGCTTCCGAAGATTCTATTGCATGGGCAATTTGTCAAAGATTAGCACAGGCAGGATGTAAATTATATTTAGGATATCAGAAAAGATTTATGTCGCGAATTTTTCAACTTAAGGACAAACTTCCGGAAATAGCAGGTTTTTATCCCCTTGATGTAGGTAGTGACGACACAACTGCTGAATTTTTTACAGAATTTAGTAAAGAAAATCCAAACTTGAAAGTAGATGTAATGGTACATGCAATTGGTTTTGCACCAAGAGAATGTTTTGATAGGCACATATTATTTGTAGATGATGAAGCAATAAATACGGCAATTACAATCTCAGCAAATTCATTACAGCGAATCATGCGGCATGCTATGCCTTATCTGAACACAAATTCATCAACAATTACCCTTACTTATGCAGCATCAACGAGACATGTTCCAAATTATGGTGTAATGTCTATTGCAAAAGCTGCTTTAGAAAGTTGGACAAGAGAATTAGCATGTCAGTTGGGGCCAGAAGGCCATCGTTTGAATGCAATATCAAGTGGTCCAATAAAAACGATAGCCGCAGGAGGAATTCCTGGTTTTGATAAGATTCTCGATCATGTAGAAGAAAATTCTCCATTAAGAAGAAATGTCAATCAAGATGATGTTGCGGGATGCACTGTTTGGTTAGCATCAGATTTATCTTCAGGAGTAACTGGGCAATGCATTCATGTTGATGCAGGTTATTCTTCCATAATGGTGCCAGGTTCTATCATGGGTGATGATTGAATGAACAAAGAATCAGAAATGGATGAATCTCAGGGGCCATTTGAGCCGATAGCAATTATTGGCATGTCTTGTTTATTACCCGATTCTCCAAATATTGATGAATTTTGGAAAAATATTCTTTCAAAGCATGTATCTTTCAAAGAAATACCCGAAGAAAGATGGGAAATTAATGATTTTTTTGCAGAGGAGAAAACTGAAAATAAAACTTATTCAAAAATAGGAGCATTTGTTGAAGGATATGAATTTGATTGGAAAAGGTGGAGACAACCTCCAGGTACATTACCTCAAATTGATGTATGCCAGCAATGGGCTGTTTCGGTTTCAGCCTCAGCTTTAGAAAATGCAGGATATATGGGTGAAGGCAATTTAGAACCACCTAGAGGAAAAACAAGTGTTATTTTTGCTAATGCATTAGGTGGAGAAAATAGAAACTTATCAAATCAAAGAGTTTGGGCGGGCCGTACTTTAAGGCTTGCAAAAGAATCAGGGTTACAGGATGAAAAGACTTTCTTAGATGAGATTACAAAAGGTCTTCCAAAAATAGATGAAGATACGATGCCAGGCGAATTAGCAAATGTTGTAGCAGGAAGAGTAGCTAATTTGTTAGACCTACAAGGCCCTAATTACACAACTGATGCTGCTTGTGCATCTTCTATGGCTGCAATACTTGATGCTTGTAGATTGTTACAATTAAGACAGGTTGACATGGCTATTGCTGGTGCAAGTGATAGGACCATGGATCCTGCGACTTATGCTAAATTTAGTGCAATCGGTGCATTATCAGCAACACATTCAACACCTTTTGATTCACGGGCAAATGGGTTTGTAATGGGGGAAGGAGCAGGAGCAATTGTACTGAAACGATTAGCTGATGCGATTTCAGATGGGGATAACATACATGCCGTAATTAGGGGCATTGGTGCAAGTTCAGATGGAAGAGGTAAAGGTATCACCGCACCTAGTAAAAGAGGACAAGCACAGGCAGTAAATCGAGCATATAGTCAGGCAGGTTATTCGATAGAAACAGTGGGTTTAATCGAGGCCCATGGCACATCAACTAGAGTTGGAGATGCAACTGAACTTGGAACATTAAATGATATTTTTGAGGAATTACCTTCTGGAGAAACTGTTGCAGTAGGTTCAATAAAAAGTCAGATAGGACATTTGAAGGCAGCAGCAGGTATTGCGGGAATTCTTAAAGCAATACTTGCAGTTTCAAATAAAATAATTCCACCAAGTGCAGGTTTTGAAACACCTAATGAAACTGTAGATTGGGATAAAAATCCATTTTTTGTTCCGAAGGAATCAAAAAAATGGAATTCTAATGGGTTAACGCCATTTAGAGCAGGAATTTCAGCATTTGGTTTTGGAGGCACAAATTTTCATATTGCTTTAGAATCTTATGATGAAGCATTACATCGGGAGATGTCTAATGAATGGAATCAAAGATGGTTAGCATATTCTGGAGAATCAATTCAAAAACCAACTCACTTAGGCGAAATAAGTTCAGAAATTGAACCAACATTATCCTGGGAACAACTAAAACAAATAGAAGGAGGCGTTTTGTTAATTAATGCCACAGACGTTACCGAAATCAAATTAAAAATTAATGAAATAAGATCTAATCTTTCTAAGAAAGCAACAAATTTTGACAACTCACCAGATGGAATTAGATTATCAGAGGAATTAACAAAACAATCTGAAGATTTTATTTGTGAAGGTTTGAGAATAGCTTTGATTGCAACAGAATGGGAAGGAATAATCAAAAAGTTAGATTTAGCATTTGAAAATATTGAAGATGAAGGTAAGTGGGGATTCCTTGCTAGTCAAGATATATTCATTACTTCAAAAGAAATTTCTGAAGAAGATAAAATCGCACATTTATTCCCTGGACAAGGTTCTCAATATGTGGGGATGACTCAAGATTTATCCTTAAGATATGGAATCATTGGAGACACATGGAAAGAAGCAGATAAAACCATGGTAGAAATATTGGATGGGCAAAAATTATCTGATTTTGTTTTGAGATCAAATTTAAGTAAGGAAGAACAAAAGGATGCAGAACTAAAACTGAAACAAACAGAATATACTCAACCAGCCATGTTGACAGCAGATTTAGCATTGAATAGATTACTTGAGCAACATGGACAAATTCCGGATATGGTTGCTGGGCATAGTCTTGGAGAATATGCTGCATTAATGGTTTCAGGAATTTTACAATTTCATGATGCATTAAGGGCAGCAGCAGCAAGAGGAACTGAAATGGGAAGTGTAGACGTTCCAGATAAAGGATTAATGGCAAGTATTACAGCACCTTATGAAAAAATTGAAGATATTTTGTACGATTTAGAGGGATATGTTATTCCAGCAAATAAAAATTCACCATTAATGACAGTAATTGCTGGTGAAACAGAAGGAGTAACTAGTGCAATAGAAAAATTTGAGGAATTAGGAATTAATTGTGTAATTCTTCCAACTAGTCATGCATTCCATACTCGTATTGTTGCTCCAGCCAATGAACCGTTGAAAAAATTCTTAGAAAACTTGGAAATTAATTTACCTAGAATACCAATTACTTCAAATTATGATGGTGAATATTATCCTTCTAAATGTGAAGAAGGATTTACAATTAAAGAAACAATACTCCCACAATTAGCACCTCAGATGTCTTCTCCAGTTGAATGGACAAGGCAAATAGAAAATATGTATGAAGATGGTGCAACAATTTTTGTTGAAGTTGGCCCTAAAAGAGCATTAACAATGTTTTGTGGTCAAATATTAGTAGAAAATAATCATAGTTCAATAATGACAAATCATCCTAAACAAGGAGGGATTCGTTCATTCCTTTGTTCTCTTGGACAATTAGCAATTCTAGGTCAAAATATTGAATTTCCAAATTTAGATGATGTGATTCATACTTCTGCTTTCAGAGCAGGGCCCATTGAAGCGTCAAGAAAAATAGAGAAGCCCGCGTTAGAAATAACAACACCATTAGATGTAAAAGAACGAGTAGAAATAAAATCTCAGGAAGTACTAACTAAACTACCCGTTGAAGATTGGGTGGCAAGTATTTGTTCAGAATTTAGTGGATATCCTAGCTCTGTTTGTAAAGGAAATGTAAATTTAATTGATGATTTGAAAATGACTGTTGAGTCCGTGAATAAACTCAAACAAAAAATTACAAGTCAAGCAGTATGTAAACAACAACCAAACAATGCTTCAACCATTTCAGAACTGGTAGATTGTATTGATAAATTACCAGATTCTGCAGTTATAATTAAAAAATTAAAATCAGAAAAACATGTTGTAATTAATTCACAAAATCATGCTGAAAACAATAGAAAAGCAGACCCTTATACAGTTAGTGGAATTAGTTTAGGGTTACCTGGTTTAGATCAGGTTTTTGAATCTAATACATTTGAAAGGATAATTTCAGGGGAGAATTTTATTTCTGAATTACCTGATGAATATAAGCAACGCTTACTAGATAAAAATTTAGTTAGAATAGTTAAAGATAGTAGTGGTAATTCCGAATTAGTACCGTGTGAAACGTTTGACATGATCCCCCAACTTGCAGGGAGAGGAGGTTATTTTAATCTTGCAGAACAGTATGGAATAGATCCCAAAATTACATCAGCCATGGATATCACTACAAAATTAGCATTTGCATCAGGATTAGAAGCATTACGTGATGCAGGTTTACCTTTAGTTGCGAATGAACAAGTGAGTAGCAATGGTAAGAGACTTGTAAGAGGTTGGAAATTGCCTGAATCAGAACAAGAATCTACAGGTGTTATTTTTGCATCAGTTTTCCCAGGTTATGAGGAATTATTGAAACATGCAGCAAATAATGGTGCTGATGAAAATGGTACATTTGATAGAAAGTTTTTGTTACAGATTTTATCCATGGGACATAGTCAATTTGCACAATGGATTGGTGCAAAAGGACCAAACACAGCAATTAACAATGCTTGTGCATCCACTCCTGCTGCATTTTCAATAGCAGAAGATTGGATTACTACTGGTAGGGCATCAAGGGTGATTATTGTTAGTGCAGATGATACAACTAGTGATGTATTGCTAGAGTGGATTGGTGCTGGCTTTGCAGGTGCTGGTGCACATTCTATTGGGAATATTGTAGAAGAAGTCAGTCTCCCATTCGATGTACGAAGAAATGGAATGTTACTTGGCATGGGTGGTGCTGCTTTCGTAATTGAAAAAGAAAGCGCATCAAGAGAGCGTGGAGTTACTCCATATTGTGAATTATTAGGTTCACATATTGGTAATTCAGCATTTCATCCAACGAGATTAGATGTTGAACATGTCTCAGAATCATTTGATAAATTTATTACAAAAATGGAAAATATTTGGAATATAGATAGGCATGAAATAGCCCCTAAAACCACATTCATGTCTCATGAACCTGCAACCCCTCCAAGAGGTGGTTCGGCAGCTGCAGAAATTAGTGCCTTAAGGAAGGCATTTGGTAATTCAGCAGAAAAATTAGTGATTACAAACACAAAAGGATTTACTGGACATCCAATGGGAGTTGGAATAGAAGATGCAGTAATTATCCATGGTCTTGCAATAGGAAAATTACCTCCTATCGCTAACTTCAAAGAACCAGATCCTGAATTAGGTACACTTAGATTATCTGAAGGAGGAGAGTATGATATTGAATACGCTTTACGTCATGCTGCAGGATTTGGAAGCCAAATGGCGTTAACATTATTCAAAAGGATTGCAAGAACTAATAATCGTATAAAACAAAAATCAGTACTTAATTGGACCGAACAAATCACTGGAGATAAGATTGAATTACGATTATTTGAAAGGAAATTAGTTGGTTGGAAAAACCCTGATGAAAATATTATTGGAGGAATACAGGGAGATGTGTGGGAAGTGGCAGAATTTGATGCAGAGTTGGAAACAAGTTCTGATGTTGAAAAAACAGAAGTAATAATGACAAAAACCCCTGTAAAACAAAAATTAATTGAAGAGGTAAAAGAAGTAAAACAAACGACCACTAAAAAGATTGTAGTTGATGACGAAATTAGTCAAAAGGTACTCGAAACCGTGGTTGAACATACAGGATATCCAGCCGACTTCATTGAATTTGATCAAGATTTAGAAGGAGAATTAGGCGTTGATTCTGTAAAGCAAGCAGAAATAATGGCTGATTTAAGATCTCATTTTGAATTACCTATAGATGAAGAATTTGTTTTGTCAGAATACCCTACATTAAACCATATGATGGCATATATTGCAGGAATGGGAGGCAAAAAAGTAACTTATTCTACAGAAGAAAAACTTGTTGAAGAGTTTCCAATTGAAGAGGATGTTGTAACTAATGAAGAAACAATTATTACAGAAGAAATTAACATTAGTAGTGATATTAAAAATGCAGTATTGGAAGTAGTAGTTGAGCATACAGGATATCCTGAAGACTTTATTGGTTTTGATCAAGATTTAGAAGCGGAATTAGGTGTTGATTCTGTTAAGCAAGCTGAAATGATGGGAGATTTAAGGTCAAAGTTTGATATTCCAATAGATGAATCATTTGTTTTGTCCGAACATCCAACATTGAATCATATAGCGGGCTATATCTCTAAAATGTCTAATGGAATAGAAATGGTTTCAGAAGAACCCGAAACAATAATTGAAAAAGAAATTTCAGTAGTCAAACCTATTGAAAAAGAACGATCAATTCAAGAAAAAGAGTTTGATGATAGTGAAGTTCGAAGGTGGCAAGTTGAAGTTGAGGAAGCAGATCCATTAACAGATAATGCAATTGATGTTAATGGGCGTACAATCTTAATTACAGATGAGGATTGGAATTTAGGGGAATCTATTGCAGAAGAATTAGAATCAAAAGGCGCAAAAGTAATTTTATTAAGTTTAGATACTTCAGCTAAAGAATTTTCAATTGAAGATAAAACGGGTACATCTCTAATACGTATCAACCCTAATTCAGATAGTCATTTATTAGAAGTTGCAACACATGTGAATTCAATAGGAAATTTAGGTGGATTAATTCATTTAGCCCCATTAGATCTTGCTGGTTTAGATTGGAGTTCGAAAAATAGTCAGAAACAAACGACTATTTCTACAAATTCTTTATTCAATTTATTGCATGAATTAGATTCAGATTTTGCAAATGTAGAATCTGGAATAATTGTAAGTGTTACAGCAATGGATGGAAGACATGGAAATCGAGGATCACATTTTAACTCTGTTGCAGCAGGCGCACATGGCATTGTAAAATCATATTCAAAGGAACGTTCTAATCTTAATTGTACAGCATTAGATATTCATCCCGAATTAATTTCAGATACTAAAGAATTAGCAAAGCATATTGTGAATGAATCACTTTGTAAAAATGAGTTAGTGGAGATAGGATTAGATCGTGATTTAAGAAGATGGAAATTAGTATTATTTGATGAAGCATTAATTGATGAACGCTTGAAGTTATCTTCTGATGACGTCATAATCGTTTCAGGAGGAGGTTCAGGAGTTACAGCTGCATCTTGCATTGCTTTGGCAGCATCTTGTAGGGATTCAAATTCAACATTTGCATTATTAGGTAGAACAGAATTAATCCCTGAAACATTAGAATGGGTTAATGACGATGAAGAAAAAATTCAAGAAAGAAAATTAGACTTAAGGGAACAATTAATTGAAGAAAAAGGAACTGTAAACATGGTGGAATGGGAAAGAGCTTGGAAACCATACGCACGTTCAATAGACATACAACTTACAATTAATGCAATTAATTCAACGGGTAATTATGCCAAATATTTTAGTTGTGATGTTACAGATTCAAAGGCATTATCAAAAATAGGGAAAAACATTGGTCAAGAATTTGGACCAATTACTGGTGTTATTCATGGAGCAGGAATTGAGGATTCAAAATTGCTCGGAGACAAAGATTCAGAAATATTTGAACAGGTAATTTCAATAAAAACTGATGGATGGATAAATTTGGTTCAGGCAGCAGAAATTAGTGGGACAAAGAATCTTAGAATTGCATGCTGTTTTACTAGTATTGCAGGAAGATTTGGCAATGCAGGCCAAACAGATTATTCTGCTGCAAATTGTATTCTTGATGCCGAAATGTCTCGATTAAATGCAACTGGAAAGACAAGAGGTATCGCAATAGCTTGGACTGGATGGAGAGAAGTAGGAATGGCCACCAAAGGATCTATTGAGAAAGTATTTGAGCAAGCAGGAATACAAACAGTAGGGCTTGAAAGAGGGGTTCAATTATTTGTTGATGAATTATTACGCAATGGGAAAAGACGAGTTGTAATAGCAGGCGAACTCGGTATTTTAGATGAATTAGAAGTTAAAAGAGCACCACCTTTATTGATCCCAGCTAAAATCACCTCTATTATTGAAGATCAAGGAAAAATTTCATTGATAGATTTCTTATCAAGTTTTGAAGAAGGTAAAAGTCTTACAGTTGAAACAACATTTGATGTTGAGACATATCCCTTTTTAGAAGATCATTCAATCGATGGAGTTCCCTATCTTCCTGGTGTAATGGCTTTAGAATTATTTTCTCAATGCTCAAGGTTATTGATTCCTGATAGTTTTGTGGCGGGTTTTAATGATGTTAGTTTTGGTTTGCCTGTGAAACTAACAAGACCAAAACAAAAAGTAAGAGTAATTGCAAAAAGAGAAGGTAATGGAGTAAAATGTACTATGGAATCAGACTTAATTAATTCTGAGGGTGAAGTATTTGGTCAACCTAAACAGCATCATGTTGCGACTGTACGGCTCTCTAAAACCTATGAATCTAGTAAAAAATCTAAGATAGGATTACCGGATTCAGGAGAATCAATACACAGTCCAAATTTTATTTATTCTAGATTCTTTCATGGTCCAAGATTCCAATGCCATTCTGGAATAATTAAAGGAATAAAGGTGGATGAAGATATTGGAGCAGATGGAGCAATATTACAAAGACACCAATTGCCAAACAAAGAACAATTCAAATTAGAATCAGAAAACGTTGAAATTAAATTAGAATCATACCCAATGTTGATAGAAGCAGCATTCCAAAATGCAGGAATGGTAACTATGGAATGTTCAGATATGCAAGCACTTCCGATTGGAATAGAATCATCTTCATTATTACGTCAACCAGAAAGCAATGCAAATTTATTGATTAGAACAGTGTGTAGAAATATTTCTGATGGGGTAAGCCTTCATGATGCAGTAATTGTTGAAGATAATTCAAATAAGCCAATTGTAATGATTATTGAAGGAATTCAACTCAAAGCATTAGCTCCTTTAGAAGAGTCTATGCGTTTTGATTTGGAGCGTTAAAATATGTGGACACCTCTTGGTAATATCATTGAATTAAAGTTACAGGAGTTTAATGAGGTTGACATTAAATTTAATGCATTAAAAATACGAAAAACTTCACTAGGTGACAAAATTCCAGATATTAGCAATCTTGAATTTGTGAACTTTGATGAAATTAGTAAATTTAAGACAGCAAAGCGTGCAGAAGAACATGCAGCAGGGAGATATTTATTACATCAAATGCTTTTACGATATTTTCCAAGATTAGAAGTTAGTTTTTTGGAAGTTTCAAGAGATATGAATCGAGCACCCTATTTTAAGTGGATAGAAGGAACATTCAATAGCAAATCCTTACCAAATTTTAGTATATCAACATCAGGTGATTTTGTAATAGTTGCAATATGTAAATCACAATATTCTGTAGGGGTGGACATTGAAAAGTTAAATGAAAAAAGATCTAAAAACTTGTTTGAATTTTTATCAATTGGAAAAGAAGAAAACAATCTTAGAACACTATGCAAAGTTAACGGTAATAGTGAAATCAATAGACTTTGGACCGCAAAAGAAGCGATTTTAAAGGCTTTAAGATTAGGAATGAGTATTTCACCAACTAAAATTAAGGTTATTAATGACGATTTAGAATATAAAAAAATCATTGAATTTAAGGAGACATATTTGAATTTGAAAAATCAAATAATCCTGTTAGATGAGGAGTATTGTTTTTCATTGGCATATAACAAAATAGGTCAGCAAAAGTATTGTCAGATGCGGATAGCGGGAATCGAACCCACGACATGAGGTTGGAAACCTCAGGTGATAACCACTTCACCATATCCGCGATTAATTCTCGCTAGGGAGTCACCCTCTTAGCCGATTCGGTCATCTATACCAAATCATCAAGTAAATTATCATCCAAATCCAACTCACCAACATTGGTTGCCCGCCTAATTCTTGAGGGGGGTGGACTATTATTTACAAAAGTAGGTAAAGGTGGCCTTGTTCTTTCTTTAATTCTATTTTTGATGAATTCTTCTTTGACTTTTCTTTGACTTCTTTTTGAAACCCAGATTTTTCCAGCCTGCAATACAATAAATATTCCAGCAACACCAACTAAACTCAAAGGAGTAACGTGAGGGGCTACAGGACCCAACATTTCAACAACAGATTCAACCAAACTTAAATCCTCTACAGATTCATCAGGAATTTCATTTTCTGATGCATATCCTGAAAAGGAAATGATATTTGATGAAATTAATTCATTTGATCCAGTTGCAAGAATTTCAAAAGTAGTATTCCATTCTCCCTCTCCACCAATTTTAATATTGAAATTAATTGTTTTAGTGGCATCTACGGCACCTGCTGCTTGTAATTCTAAATACCATGTTTTTTGTGTGGCTTGTAAACCAGGATTAAGTTCTAGATTCACAATTATCCTAATGGCTTCATTCATTGTATTAGTTATTGAACAAAAACCATTTATTTCTCCAGAAGGTTCTACAATTATTTGTGTAGATTCGGAAGTACATGTAATTGAAGCAGTTGGGATGTTTTTTGAATTATCTTGAGGCCAATAATCTACCCATGTTGCATCTAATGAATCATTATCTCCATAATTATCATTGTCAGTGTCTTCCCATTGTGAATTTACATCTGGAAAAGCATCAAGGTTGTTTGAATAACCATCACCATCAGAATCCAAACATCCTAATTCAAAACCTCTTGAAGAGGTTCCAAAAATATCAGGGCATGAATCTGGAGAAGTACCTGCATAGTTATCTCCATATCCATCGCCATCTGTATCAATCCATTGGCTAGAATCATTGGGTAATGGATCAATTGTGTCTGGGCTACCATCATTATCACTATCTAGACATCCAAATATAATTATTGAGGAATTCCCAAAAGAATCTATACATTCATCATATTGAGTTCCTAAGGGATTATCTCCATATCCGTCTCCATCAGAATCAATCCATTGGGTAGGATTCTGAGGTAAAGCATCATCTGTATCAGGATACCCATCTCCATCTAAATCTATACAACCTAGAAGTATAATTGAAGAGTTTCCTGCAGTACTAGGACAATCATCTGCGTTATTTCCTGCTGCATTATCCCCATATCCATCACCATCTGTATCATTCCATTGTGTTAAATCAGTAGGAAATGCATCAGCACCATCTGCAACCGTATAAAATATGTCAGCATCGCTATATCCATCATTATCTGTATCTGGACATCCTTTACGATCTATTGAAGAAGTTCCAAAAAGATCATCACATGCATCTTCACTTAAATCATCAAAACCATCATTATCATTGTCAATATTTTTTAACACATCATTAGGAAAATCATCATTTAAGTCTGAATACCCGTCACCATCAGAATCTACACAACCGTACCTGTCAATCCATGAAGTTCCAGGAACATATTGGCATGAATCATATTGAGGACCATTAGGATCATCACCATATCCGTCTCCATCAGCATTTTGCCATTGCCCAGCTAAATCTGGTAATGCATCGTCTGTATCTGCATATCCATCACCATCTGTATCAGGACAACCCCATTTGAAATTCTTGGAGGAATTCCCTGCAATACTGGGGCAATGATCAGGACTTACGCCATTAGAATTATCTCCATATCCGTCACCATCAGTATCTGCCCATTGAGTACTTTCATAAGGAAAATAATCATCAGAATCCTGAAAACCATCACCATCAGTATCTAAGCATCCAAAATAACCATTTTGATTGGATGTTCCTGCTACTGAAGGGCAATCATCTGCGTTATTTCCTGCTGCATTATCTCCATATCCATCACCATCAGAATCCTCCCATTGAGTCCCATCATTTGGAAATGCATCTCCATTAGTTCCACTTGAATTGTCCCCGAAACTATCACCATCAGAATCAATCCATTGGCTTGAATCTGCAGGCCATAAATCAGGATTATTTCCTGCTGCATTATCTCCATACCCGTCACCATCAGAATCCTCCCATTGAGTTCCATCATTTGGTATTGGATCTGATGAATCATCATAACCATCGCCATCTGTATCAAGACAACCAAGAATATTATTTTGAGTTGATGTGCCTGAAATTAATGGACAACTATCAGGATTATTTCCTGCTGCATTATCTCCATATCCGTCACCATCAGTATCTCTCCACTGTGTAGCATCATTCCAAAAGGCGTCTGCAACTCCAAATGGATGGGCTTGTACACTTCCATCCGGATCACTATAACCATCACCATCAGAATCAGTACATCCGTTTCTATCTTGGGTACTAGGTCCCGAGATTCCTGGACAACTATCTCCATTGTTTGATGGAGGAGGGTTATCTCCATATCCATCACCATCAGAATCTATCCATTGTTCGGGGTCACCAATAAATTCATCAGCACCATGACCTACAGTCCAAACACCATCAGGATCACTATATCCATCACCATCAAAATCAACACAACCAGCTCTATCTTCTGTGGAATCACCAGCAATTGCAATACATGCATCTGCTCCATGTCCAGTTGTCCAAATTCCATCAGGATTACTAAATCCATCTCCATCAAGGTCAGGACATCCAGTTCTATCTTTTGTAGAGGTTCCAGCACTACTTATGCAATCATCTGCGTTATTTCCTGCAGGGTTATTTCCAAATCCATCTAAATCAGAATCCGCCCATTGAGTAGAATCAGCAATAAATGCGTCAGCACCTTGAGCTACAGTCCAACCACCATCAGGATCACTATATCCATCGCCATCAGAATCAATACAGCCTTGCCTATCATTGGTGGAATTTCCCCAAACACCCAAACAATCATCAATTGCAGTATCATCAACCCCATCTCCATCTAAGTCGTTGGTGGAATTTGTTAATCCGGAATCAACATTTACAGCAATTGCAAATGGTTGTGGTCCAATTGGCACATTAGTTCCAGTAATGTGAACTTCCCAGGTTCCAGTTTGTGGAGAATTAATTGTAATTCCCTTTGTAGTATCTAAATTATTTGCAAGTGGAACTGAAGTCCCATCAGGTTTGAATAATTCAATATCTAAATCATTATTGAGTTGTACACTAACTGAAGGATCTCCCATTGTATCAGTATATGATAATGCTACTTTCAATGTAGATAATGAGGCAGGGACATTAAATGAAAATTCTCTATATTCTCCAGTATTAACCGTTTCTCCATCTACAAATGAACTATTTATTGAACCTCCTAGATCAATTCTGCCCCAACCTTCGTGATAATTGGGAATGGCTTCTCCTGCTCCATTGTTCGGATCACCATATTGCCCAGTCATGTCATCAGCACCTACTACGAATAATGACGTGACTAGAGCAGAACTAGGATTTGAAACCCCTAAGTTTGAATTTAGATGTTCTAATAATAATGCTGTTGAACCAGCTGTGAGTGGTGTAGCCATACTGGTCCCTCCCATGTATACATGATCTGAATCATATTCCAACCATCCATCTGCTGCAGTTGCATGACTTCTTGTAGAAAGAATCCATGTTCCTGGAGCACTAACTTCTGGTTTTTGCCTATTGTCATCTGTAGGTCCTCTACTGGAGAATGCAGCCATACCTTCTGGATCCCCTCCTGTTAAATCTGAATTGATTGGTTCAGCATAACTTACAGAACCACAGCCCCAACATCCAGGAAGCCAAGTACCAGAATTTGAAGGCAAATCATCCCTATCATTTTCTGATGCCCCCACTGTAATTACATTTTTTGCAGTACCAGGAGAACCAAGAGAATCTTCATCTACTTCTCCATCATTATTTACGTCCACACCATCATTTGATGCAGCAAAAAGTATTACCATGTCTTTGTATGTATATGCTGCATTGTCTGCTTGTTGTGCAGAAGCATCATATTGTCCTGCTATACTTGCTCCCCATGAATTTGTATGAACTCTTGAACCATTTTCATATGCTTGAGCAAACATGGTATTTAGGTCGTCAGGTAGTCCATATAATCCATAATAATCTGTATTGCCCGATGCAGCAGAGAAGTCTGCCCATTGTTCAGTTGCTTGAAAATGTAAAGTTGCAGCAGGAGCAGCACCTACAATAGAACCACCTGATGAAGTTCCGTCACCTAACACTGAACCAGCAACGTGAGTTCCATGTCCGTTTCCACAGTTGAAACAATTTGAATTATCGGCAGCACCATCATCTAGTGATGCAGATGCATCAAGTAAACCAACATCTAGCCACCATTGTGGAATTGGTAATGATTCTATGGCAGTGATTCTTCCTTGGAAGTCAGGATGCATAGTCATATCATTTGTTCCTGAATCTAATCCTGAATCAGCTACTGTAACTTGAACACCTGAACCAGTTAGTCCGGTCCAAGTAGGGTTTAAAATACTCATTTCAGCAGTTTGAGAAACATAATCTACCTCCATTATGTCTCTTCCAATGGAATTTTGTATGGAAAATTTAAATTTGGGCTCAATCCATTGGATTCCTGGATTATTTGCTAATTGAGAAATACCTGATTCGTCTGCTAAAAATGTGGCCCATCTATTACTATGAGAAAGTAATATTAATGAATCACCAAGTTGTAATTCCGGAACAGAATCTCCAGAAAGCACAGTCGTGAAAACCCCTTTACCCTCGAAATAAAAACCATCTTCAAACTCATTTGCTAGTAATTCATCAATCATTGGATGGATTTTATCTGTGGGATCAAAAACCATAATTCCTTGAACTTCTAAACTTTCTAATTCTTGAATCGACTTCGAAGAAACTAAACAATGAAATGCACCATTTGGTATGTATGAATGACAATCAATTCCCGCATTATTCAATTCCTCTAACCATTCTGATGGAACAGGCATTGAATGTTGGAGAATATGCCAACCCTCTACAAGGTCACCAAAGTGAGTTGACCATTGAGAGAGAGAAATAGGATCTGCATTACGGAAACGTAACATGATATTTTCATTGTCATCTAGGTTTCCTAAATTCCAACCTGAAGAAAGATCATTGTTCGGAAAAATATTCATTTGGGCTAGTGATTTTAAATCTGCGTTTGTTTCAATAGAATTAATATCTTCATCAGAATTTCCGCTTGCCGCTATTGCCCAACTTGGAAAAATTAGTATTAATGTAAGTGCAATAATAAGCACTTTTTTAGGTTGCAAACTCATTTGTTGATTATACTTCATACTATTGCCACTGGTCGCTCCATTACCTGCCGCCAAATCAAACCTTTGGAGATTGGATTATTACTTGAATGAAGAAGAATTGTAAACTAGTTCCTTGAGCAGAGGTCGTGAAAGACGAAGACATATTCTCTAATGACGGAGAAATTAAAGAGCAGAAACAACTTTTTGGCAAAAAAATTTGGAGAATAATTCCCTACGTTAAGAATTATTGGAGAAGAGCTTTTTTGGGGATTGGCACTAATGCTTTTGCTCGTGCATTTGATTTAATCCCATTTGTTGCAATGGGTTTGGCAGTTGATTATTATCAAAGTGGAAATTTAACAGGTCCGAGCTTTCTTACAGACGTAATATCAAATAATCCGGAATTAGGTTATGGTGTTTTGATATTTTCATGTTTTACAATGCTTGCTTTTTTCCAAGGTATTAGCGATTATTCTTGGCAATCGTTAGGATATAAAGTTCAACATGATTTGAGAATGGATGCAACAAAAAATTTAGTTAAAATGGAAGTATCTTACTATGACCTAAGACAAACAGGTGCACTGATGACAATTTTGTCATCTGATGTAAATCAGCTAGAGGACGTAATTTCAGATTCTTCAACATCGATAATTAGACTAGTTATTACTACATTTACTGCATTTGTCATCTTGTTCATAATGTCTTGGAAATTAGTTGCAGTATTGTTTGGGCCGTTACTATTGATTTTTCCACTAGTGTGGTGGTTTTCAACTAGAGTACAGAGAAAATATCGTAAACAAAGGGAATCAACAGGAGATATCAATTCAATACTTGAAAATTTAATTAGCGGAATTTCAGTAGTTCAAGCATACAATGCACAAAATTATGAATTAGATAGAGTAAGTTTTGAATCGGAATCATATAGAGATCAAGCAATAGGTGCTTCTGCAGTTAGAAATAGATTTATTCCCGGACTATATGCAGTTGCAGGAATTGCATTTGGTACATTAGTTACTGCAGGAGGATATTTGGTAGCTGGT